>Ga0315914_1005899_pt1 | contig 17640 bp, 15 predicted proteins | sample MpolenodulesMG_FD_203920 | JGI IMG/M metagenome (GOLD analysis project Ga0315914, IMG submission 203920) | Medicago polymorpha root nodule microbial communities from Los Angeles, California, United States - elongated nodules | ecosystem: Host-associated > Plants > Roots > Nodule | place: USA...
GGAGTTTACGACAAAGTTGCAGAAAATGACTGACTCTATTTTGTTCTTACAGGGTTATATGTGCAATTTCGACACCATTATTTGAAACATGAAAGTGCAAATACATTCATTAAAAGTCTTAAATGGAACCACTGGTGAAGATTATTCTTTGTATTTATATACCAAACTTTAATAAGTAGGATATGAGATGATAAAAGAAAACATACTAGTGATCTACAAGTACAAGTTGAAGAAAGTACTGAGCTATTCGTCAATTATTGGTTGTAAATAGAAAACTAGTTTGGTTACAAATTGTGACAAAAGTATCAACAGATGTGTTGATAAAATCATAGACGTGTTCATTAATCATGTTAATCATGTGCTACTCTTTTGGATTACCCTCATCCTAGACCTTCTTTCCAAAGTTTCTTGTAATTTTTTCTTTGCACAGTCTGAAATCTCCTTCCCAAAGCTAAAGTACGTCTAGAATTATTTGGAGTAATGATGAATCCACCATGCCCCCCCAACTGTGTTGTTCCATGGTTATGAATGTACTCAATTATACTCATGAAAACATCAATTATGTGAATCGTACAACTCTAGAGTTCTCTTCATACACTTAATACATGATTATCAACATGTGAAAAAAGAAATGAAAATGTGTATGACTAGATATTCCCTTGAAAGTTGGTAGAATCAAAATTACTCATTAAGTAAATAAATTAAAAGTACAATTAAGAGAAAATAGACACCAAGAGTTTTTCCCCATTTGAGTAAATTCACTCAATTCGGATCAGTGACTCAACTCAAATTAGTTGGAACATAACCTGATAAAATCAAAATAAAAAGTAGTGAGAATCCATGTGTTCTGATGAGTTCAATGTTAATGATATGTCCATCATGTCTTTAGACATAAATCTCATATGTCTCTGTATTATTTGATCATTTCCACATCGTAAAGTTGAAACCAAAAATAGTTAACAATAAAACTAGAAATAAATCCGAGAAAGCTATATATTATTATTATAAATATCTATTCTGTTCTAAAGATGCCAAAAACACATAGTTCAGTTCTACATTTCAGTATCTGATTACACTACACATAAAGGGCAAAATTCCAATATCAGGATCTCATTCATTGTGTTGCACCCCTCAACTATCCCTGACCCAAAGCTTGAACAAATGATTCTTATAAAATATCCACTTTGACTACGTGATCAAAGCTCACTGCGGCACCCAGGCATAACTCAATTTGATGTAAAAAAATATTCACATTTCCTGAGCTCAAAGGTGCCTGGAGCATGAAACAAAATAATCATCGTTAATCGTTGTTCCTTGAAAATGATGGCAATGGCACTGGGCCTTGTGGGCGAAGGATGACTAGCACACCAAACATCCCAAGCATTGGAAGAACAAGAAGCCACTTCAACAATTTATAGTAGTGCATATGGAATGTAAGAGAGAATTCATCAGAGAAATAGAGTCCATTTTTGTCAACCATCTCGACCAAAACTGTTCCTGTGGTCCTTACTCCCACAGTTGGCAGCTTAATTCGATGTTTACCAGGCTGATTATAGGTCTGGTTCTGCTTTATTGTTCTCTCTCCTTGGTAATTGCCAGGGACAAGCAAGGAAGTCTGATGATTTCACAGCATGAAAAGGAAGGAAAAAAACTTATAAACTGAGTGCTTGATAGGAGAATTAGAGATCTAAAGTAATTTGGATGGGAACTTACAGTGACATGGTATGGTCCTTGATGACCAGATGGATATCTATAATTATCTACAATCTCAATTTCCACGAAAAAACTCTTTCCTTCCTCATCACGGAAAGCCCTTGAAGGATGAGTGACATATATGCCTTCACGACCGTACCGATTTGCAACATTATTTCTTCCTTGGTTAGGCAATCTCCATGCCTGAAACATGGTATAAAGCAATTAAGCAAAAGACGAGAGTTTAAATGAACAAGTTTTGAAAATATCCTACCTTGAGGGGATGGTGAGGTGAGGGAGTTGAGAAGCAGAAGACGTTGCCATTCATTGTCGAGACAATCAGATCAAGATCATCCCCACCATCTACATTGTCTGCCAAGACCATGCTATATCTGCATAAGAAATTACTCGTTCATTTAGCTTCTGGAAAATAGGATGGGAAGAAAATCCATGAAAGATAGAAACAAAGGTTAAAGAACAGAGAATTTCTTACGAAGTTTCACCAATGTCAACAACATCAGCACAGCCTGTAGGTCCATCAATGAGGTACAAATAACCATCAAACGAAGAGGTAACAAGGGTCAATCCCTTCTTCTTTTCCTTCTGTTTACTTAAATCAACTAGAAGAATTTGATTCATTATTCTTCCATGAGTTATAAATGGGTACCGTCCAATAGGTGATCCATCCCTTCCATCAAGAACATGAATCTTCCCAGATAGTGTTGGTACAACAAGCTCAGTACGACCATCCCCATCGATATCACCAATAGTTGGAGCCTGTGGAAAATTAATTTAGAAGACATTGACTAAGGTTAAATTTTTAAGAGCGAAACTGCTCAAAGGCTGCCTGTACAATGGGCAAGTTGTACAAGCTATGGGTTTGGACGAGTGGTACAAAGGAATATTAGTAGAAGTTGAACCCATGAAGCATATGTTGATTATAAAGTGATATTTCACACAATGTAAGCATTCTACCATCAGAAACAGAAGGGACACCGTGTCTTAACAATTTGGGAACAAACAGAATTAAAATGAAAAACTGGCAGCTCAAAGGAATAAATTGAGACCATGATTGAAAGTGTTTCAGTGACCAAGGCAAAATGGTAATTCTATTTCTTTCAGAAAGCTGTTGGTAAATGAGAAACACAAAGCTAAAATTATTTAAACCCTGGCTTACTTTCATTACTCTTTTTTATCTAACTTGTGTATTCTTCCTTTTCACTAGTATCCATTATAGTCTCCGGCTTCTCCGTCCATCTTTTAATTACCTTGTTGAGAGCACCGCATTGGATGTGAAATGGCATCCCTAATCTTATAAATCGATTTTGTAGGATTGAGTTAAGTCCACACCAAATTCTAAAAAATCCCATCAACCCAAACCAATTTAAAAATGCTATTAAACATAGACACCGTCGGCTCCACGTTCGATATTCAGCAAGACAACACAAAATGCACACAATCATGCTACAATCATTGACATGCCAAGGAAGATTGAGATAGTACATTACATGTGGAATAAGACTCTTCAGATGCTTTTCCCATATTATATCTCCTTTTGGGGTCCATGCAACAACATTTCCATGTGTATCAGCAGTAACTAGCTCAATTTTTCCATCATCATTAACATCAGCTGCAACAACACCTCCTTGAATCTCGGCCATTTCAAGAGGGAACTTCTCTCTAACTTTACCTATTTGAGGAAAAAAAAACTATTAGCATTTAATAAACCAAAGAAAATATATATTTGATTCCAAAGCTTCTGTTCGACTAATAAACAAAGACATTGCTAAAAAGTCCCAAATTAAAACCCCTAATTACGATTCACGAAGAAAAAAAAAGCCGTCCTAATTGAGCTTATAAAAAAAAAGTCCCGTATTTTAAGATTTCAGAGCCAAAAAATGTCCAACTTTGCAATGCAAAACTTTACTGTCAAAAAACTGCAATAGAACAGCAGAAAGAAGCATAAATGAAATTCTAATAGGATCACAGAAAAGAAACACTTCTGGTCTGTATTTGATAATGATGAAACTTGGGGAAGAATCCTCTATACAAAATAATTTAAAACAGTAAATTGTAATGGTTGGAATGGAGATGAATCTCCTTGTAAGGGTGGTTGTGCTACTATCTGGGATTGATAACTAAAAAATCAATAATAAACAGAAGTCCCAGAGAAAATCAATGAAGACCGCATAGAAGCATATAAAAAAACACTTTCTTAATAGAAGTGAGTAGCAGAGAAGCAGGCTCCAGGCATTACCATGATGATCTAACACATAGAATAGGCCATAAGAAGTTCCAACAAGAATGTCCAGATACCCATCACCATCCAAGTCTACAACAGTTGGAGAAGAATATACGTACGCTCGGAAGTTTGCTGTATCTGTACTCATATCAAGTTCTGCAGTCCACTTAACTTGTTTTGTGTCCAGATTAAAAACAACAATACCACCAGCAACATATTTCCCAATGTCAATATCGCCCAATTCTTTCATATGCTCCTGGTTGTCATAATACCTGTCAGCTTAAACATTGCTAATTACCACCAGACCACTAAATTGACAAATACTCATTTGTTAAGAAAACCAATAATTGTCAAAAATCATATTGCACTGAGCTATGTATATTATTACAGTAAAAAACCTAATGCATCAAAAACTTCTCAAAAACCGGATTAACAAAAACAGAGCCAAATTGAATGCTCTGTTTTGTTTAAAGATGATTGATTGAATGCTTTATTCTTGTGCCTTTTATTTTTTTCATTGAAGACCTGGTGTATATCTAGAACTTAGATAACTATTTATCTATCTATTCTATGCTGCCAATTAATAAAAAAAATATATAAAATTTATTACACACACATGCACATACAATAAGCATATTCGTATTGTATATTATATTCAGCCAATCCTTTGTGTAAAAGATTGGGCTGAGTTTGATTGCAATTAATAGAAGGAATGGTAATTACTGGATTAAAAAGAAAACCGCGAGTTCCTTTGATATTCCTCTTGTAGAATATTATTAACACAATTATCTGTTAAAACGCCACATCTCCGAAGCTCCCAGCAGGTGGCTTATCGTTTCTGAAGTAAGTTGATTCATCTTGCAGATAAGTATTATTTTAACAAATCAGAAAGACATTTTGAATATTTATGATTCATCTTTTGATAATCAGTAATCAATTAAAATTATAATATATCTTTTGTTTTTAGCTATTCAATATTGTATACAGCTGCAAAGGGATGTCAGAAAATGTTTTAGAGAACTGGGTGCCAATTCAACCAAAAAAGAAAAACTCAGTTATATTGAGTTCTCTGGCAATGCAATTATTTTTTAAGCTCAACTTAAATATTGGTTGTGATGCAAAGCTCAAGCAGCAGCAACCTTGTTTTTGAAGTAATTAAAGTCTAAAATTCCTATATCCTATTTTTGTTGGGTTCATTATGATAGGAACCAAAATAGTCAGCTAAAGGTGCACAACTAGTCAGCTAGTCAGCTACCATCCTATTCACATAACTATGAGTTCCAATCACAACACTGTTATGATAAAGAAAGCAAACAAAAACATAATGAAATTTAAAAATAAAGTGCAAGGATAGACTCACTCTTGGTCAAAAAAATAAGAAACAGCAACAACCATTTCCATTACGCCATCATTGTCAATATCTGCAATGACCTGGAAAAGGCAAGAAAACGACTTGTTTATACTTTCCCTGGGACTTCCACAAATGCAGAATTGATAAACTGTAAATTAATAAAATAAAATTAAAAGGTGTAGGAGGAACTAACAGGAGTGCACAAGATGTGTGAGTCAATATTCACGTAATCCTCTAATTTCTCATGCTTCCCTTCAATCCATTCTTCATCACCCCACAATGATTCATCAACATAATCATCATAATCATAGTTGTACTCATCAGCCAGGTCATCGCTATTGCGAAATAACTCAAAAGATGAATCAGCATCTGCTTCCAGTCCTTCCTCATTTTCCACAGTTGCAGCATGAACTTCTTCCTTACCTTTGGATTCAGAACCAACTTGCTCGGCTCCTTTTAAGTTGTTATCTTCCAGCAGTCGCCTCCCAGTGCTAGTCTTGTTGTCTGCATTAACAGTCTCCACAGAACCAGCACTGACAGATGAATTATCAGCAACTGTTGGCATCTTAATACCCTCCTCTGATTGGCTTCCATTTACTTTCTTTTCAGGCTCTGGATTAGACACATTTTTTGTATCAGGGTGACTTTCTGTTGATGTGTTAATACTCTCCTCTGATTGGCTTCCATTTATTTTCTTTTCAGGCTCTGGATTAGACACACTTTTTGTGTCAGGGTGACTTTCTGTTGATGTGGCAGCTGAGGAATTAACTTCGTGGTGGCTTCCATTCATTTCTACAAGGAGAATCATCACCCAAAAATAAAATTAGATTAGATAAAAATACATTCCACAATCACATGAAATCCAAAATTATTAGAGACAGCAGAAACTTCGTGGCTGCTACAGTGATTGAATCCTCTGTTAAAAGCTGTTTTATTGTGTAGATAATGAAAATATAAGGATTTTTTTAGCTATATGCCTATATCCAACAATTATCTAAGCGATAAGCACAGCAGAAACTTACGGGACATAGAATTCGCGATAGTAGCTTCTTGGACAAGTTGGTCATCATGAACATCAGGATGGGTACGGTCCACTGGATCCTTATTCAAACCCACATGCCAATTTTTAAGCACTTTCCTACGTGGGACCTCAAGCTTGTCTGACATGATATAACCGGAAACCCTAAAAATGAAAAATCATTATAACAACCTTAATAAAAGCACCTCAAAGCAATGGATAATTTGTAAATGGAAGAAAAAATTGGAAACTGTATAAAGCTCACCTGAAAAATAGCACTTCACCATTGTAGGTTGCCAAAGCTATTTCTCTCACGCCGTCTTTGTCTATGTCATATAGAAGTGGACTAGAATGCACAGTGGATTGGTGGAAAGCAGGCCAGCCTAAAAAACCAAGAAGAAGAATGATTTGAATAAAGTCAAATCGAACACCAGATGATCTATCAGAATAAGGACAGGTGCTGATCATTAGCATTTGCAATGATTAGCTGAACATTAAAAACCCATTTACATTGGTCCTCTTCAGACCACCCTTTCCTAACAATATAACATCCTATCCTTCCTTAGGCTTCCGTTCAGAACTATTAACTATAGATAAGTTTCTTCTCCGTCAACGATTGGGATTTTTAGACATTGCTTGTTGAATTCTCTCTAAAACCCCCAAGTTCCTTCAATTCTCCAAGAATGATAAGAATGGGATCCTTCATTCTTGTTGAATATGAACAGCGGCTTCTGAATTTGTCAATATGCAGGACCCGAATCTCCAATACCAGAGATCTGATACCAATTAATAGAAACTAGTATTTTTGTTAGCATATTTAGGGAAGATGTCCTCTTATAACAGTACAGCTTGCAGAACTTCAAAGGTCTACACCACCCAATGTCCAGAAGACCTAACTCTCTCAATTGACATGATGCCCTCTCTATCATTCCTTCCCCTTCTTTATATACATCACAACCTAACCCTTTAGGACTTTATCTACATCACACCCTAACAGTACAAGGAGCCATTCTGCCTATGGTGTTATGTCATACCTTTAAGCCAAACTTTACAAGACTAGTATCTAAGCCAGTAAAAGAGGAGAGTTGTATTAAGAATCAATATCCAACATGAATCAATAATATGACGGCACCGATGCTAAGCCATTACCCACGTGTGAAAGGAAAAACAAATTAAATAAGCCATTACCCTTGTGTGACACACTATGTAGCTCAAGTATAGTTAATGATCAAGAGCTGAGCCATTACACCAGCTTACAAAAGTAGTGCAAACAGGCATGTTGAAATTTTTAGGAAATATTGGTTACGATGAAAATTCAAGCCACACATGGGACAGAGAATCATTTCTGCGTCATTTGCTTCTCTCTGGTCATAGAACACCGGTTAGTAACTTAGTATTCTTCTTAACTATCGTCTAATTCCTTCTCTTATGGCCCTCTAAATTCTGTCTTAATCTAAATCCCTTCAACAAATCTCAAGGCTACATCCATATTACAAACATAACTAACCAAAATTTAGCTACAACACAAATATCATCAGGACAAGGAACATAAATTTTATCTTGATACACACGTCTTATAAAAAAAATGAAAGATGGACTTTTTACCTGGCATTTTGTCTCCATCGGTGCCCTCTAGAACTTCCAGGTAGTGAACAAAAGAGGGAACCACTATGTCAAGCTTCCCATCGCTGTCAAAACAAAATCGCAGTGATTTGATTTGACGACACAAGAAAGCAAGCAATACTCAAGATTAAGCTACTCCCTACGTTCCTTTTCTTTGGTAGTTTAAGGTTTTTACAGACATGCTAACAAATTGTTTAACTAATAATGTATACATAACCAAAATACCCTTTAACTTTATCATTAATACTTTTTCAAAAGTGCATAAAAACTTAATTGAAGGGTTTTGGAGGGGAGAGTTTGTGTCAAAGTTCCCTTATTTCAAAACAATTGATGTATATTTGTATCAAACTACCCTATATTCAAGACAGTGAGTTTATTTTATGGCAGGTTTTTGTTTTATTAATTGACATATGCAACTACATTGAATTATGTAATTTTCTCAAATTATTATCGGTGCCGCGTGTCAGTGTCCGTGCTACAAAGATCAACACATACCACATTCATGCAATTCAACCACAAAAACACACAAAGATTACCTGTTAATATCAGCAATCAAGGGATTTGCATAAACACTGGAACTAACTTCCGTTTGCCATCTTAACTCTAAATTCACAGGACATTTTGAATTCACCAAAGCATCCTCATCTCTGAACAACATAACAAAAACCAATCAAAAACTCAACAACAAAAAAACTAAATCAACGAAATCAAACGAATAATGCAATTATGAGTAACTACATTTCAGGGTATCCGAGTGCATCATCGGTGGCTTCACGTTCCCGGAATGTATTATTCTTCTTGGAATCCTCCACGGAGAAAACGGAGGATGAAAAAGTGCAGAGTAGAAGAAGAAAAAGAAGAACTTTTTTGGATGAAAAGGGTTTCATAAGAACAAATTAGGGATTTGGTTACGCCAAATTGAAAGATTGAAGATTGATTTGATGATCAATTAAGCATTGAATTGTGTGAAATTGAAAACCCTAACTAGAATTGAAGTAGAAAGGGTTTAGCATTGACTCCGATCTGAGTGTAGAAGGAAAAATCAATGCTCTTTGGATTTACAGTTTCAAACCAGTATCAAAGAAAGGGGACGACACCAATTGGACTCTCAAAATTGTCTTTTTTTTATTTATTATTATATTTTCCCAACACTCAATTTTATTTTATTTTATTTTATTTTTTTTCTTATAACACAGCTTATTTGAAAATTATAGCTAATCATGAGAAGCGCTTATATATAAACCAATAAAAGCGATTTCTATTACAAAGCGTGAAATAAAGGTTAAATTGTGTTTTGTTTGTGATATAGAAAGTTGTTTTTATAAGCTATATTAGATAACTTATTAAAATAGTTGAAAAGAGCTTTTGAAAATTGTTATAAGCTGTTTATATAAGTTCTCTCAAACAGTCTCATAAAACTTATGTCACTAAAAATTTCAATAAACCAATCATATGTGATGTGATGGTAAATTTATTCACTCTCAACTCTTTATATCATTTTAATTTCTCTTCTTTTGTCTTTTTATGATTGGTTTATAATTGGTCAAAACTTATTTAACATATTATTGAAGACTCTAAATAATTAAGTAAAGCATTTATTTTCATGTCATATCCTCTAATAAATCATCGTGTCTTTCATATTGAATTGTCAAAATAATTGGTTGGTCAAAATTTTTGAAATGAGGATCAAAATTGTCCAATCTAAAAATAGGGGGATCAAAATTGCGATTTTGCTGAAAATGGAAATCAAAACTACATTTAAACCTTTTTTAACAAAAAATGTGTAGATCATCAAGGTTCTCTAACATTGGCAACGATCAATAAGAGCATGGTATGAAATCATGTCATTGTGAAATATGAGACAACGTCTTATCATATGAACCAACCTACATAAGCTAAGAAGACTCAATTGTCTACACAATAAAAGAAAAGTATATATTATTATATATTATTACTATTACAAATATTTTTGTTGTAATTTTTTCCCCTTTATTAGTCGTGTAGAATAGATATGAGTAGAGATTAATACCATTTATGATGAATACGTGCATTCACACCATGTATTTACTCCAACATTATAGTAATAGACGCTACCATATAATTTTGGAGTAGAGATATTCTCTGTTTTCAAAAATTAATGGTAATGTCATTTATTATAGTTGAGAAATGATATTTGTACAACCATTTTTTGTCAACTTTTGTAACAATTTTCTCTCTCATATTCACATTATGTTTTTACTTTCTCTCAATTGTTTTGATTATTGTGTCAATACCACTTTTTTTTTAAATTATAATTGTCTCATAAGTTATCATTGAAATAATTGTTCAAATAACACACCTCATTATAGTTTTATAATAGTGATGTAGATGTCCGTCGTTTATTTTAGAAAATAGAGAGGATCTCTTTTTTTGGTTACAAAGCTAAAAGAAAAGGAAAAACAAAGCGAAACAGGAAAAGAAAAAGGAAAAACTAGAGACTACTCTCTAGAATAAAAGGTTCCAGCTGCATCCATCTGAAGGAGAGGCAGAAGAGCTTCCGGAGGGGAGGCATGGAGAAGCAGCTCATTATCTGAAGAGGCTCCAAGCTTAGCCAAAAAATTTCCACATTGATTTCCCTCTCTAAGGGTGTGGCAGATAGTGACAGTGTATTCCTCAATCAAATCCTTCACATCTTGAATCAAGACCGCGTATACATGGAACCTCAGAGTGGGACCTTTTAGAAGGTTGATACAAAGCAGAGAATCATAATAGCAAACTAACTCAGTTATGTTCAAGCTTTTGGCCAAAATAAGACTCAAGTAGATAGCGTAAAGCTCTGCATACAAGTTGTCAGATGAGTCATTGATATAACCAGCAAATCCTGACAAATAAAAATCTGCATAATTTCGAATAACTCCACCATAGCCAGCTCTCACCAGGCTGCCCAGACAACTTTCATCAACATTAAGGATGGCGCAATAATGGTTACCATTGTTCCACTTAATGAATCTATCAGTATGTATAACATTAGTGATAACCGCATAACAAGATTTAAAAGAATCAACCATACTATGAATGTTGTAGGCGAGGCGGTTTATATGTCAATTCTCATTGTTTAAGCACATAAGATTACGGTGACGCCAAGCCCACCAAACACTAGAAGCAAAAAGGAAGGATTGAGTTCCCATAGAACCATCTTTCAACCAAACAGACACCTCCATATTTGCAAAGAAACTCGTGTCAAGGAAGCCAGCATGATGCCAAATAGCTCGAGAGAAAGTACTATCATGAACACAATGAAGGAAAGTCTCATCTTCCAAACCACAAGGAGAGCAAACAACCAAAGGAGCAATATTTCTATGGTTAAGTAGAAGGAGAGTAGGGGCAGAATTGTGGCAAGCCAACCAAAAAAGGAACTTAAGCTTTTCCGGAAGCTTTAATTTCCAAATACAAGACCAAGAGAGAGAAGTGTTAAAATGAGTTACCGTGTTTGTGTGGGACAACAGCCAGGAATAACCACTTTTAGTAGTGTAGGTACCATTTTTGTTGGAATTCCAAATGAAAGCATCTTCAATGGAGGGATTGAACTTAATATGCATGTTGTTAATAAATTCAGAAGCCTGAAGAGGGAGGTGGGAGTACAAAACCTAAAGATGAGGGTCATTGGTGGATAACACATCTCTAACTCTCAACTGCAAATCATGTATGTCTATGTAGGGAACAATAGATCCTAATAAATCAAGGGAGCTCCAAGGACAAAACCAAAAGGAAGAATTACCCGATCTCGCACGCCAAGAGAAACCATCGTTGAGAACATTTTTAGCTTGCATGATGGAATAGCAAGTGGGTGAATCTCTAGGATGAGTTGAGGCGTGTAGGGTTTTAGGACCAACAACGTACCTATTAGAGAGAAGATCCACCCAAAGTTTAGAAGATTGGATCATATCCCAAATAAGCTTGCCTAGGAGACAAATATTAGTTTCCCTGGTTGTTCTGATTCCCAAACTGCCTTGATATTTAGGACGGGCAATTTTATACCAACCAACCAAGTGAATGCCTTTATTGTTACTATCTCTCCAAATGAAATTACGGGTGGTTTGATCGATGTTGTCACATATATTTTGAGGAAGTCAAGCAATCTGCACGTAGTAAGAAGGAATGGAAGAAAGGACCGATGAAGCAAGGGCCAATCTTCCGGGTTTGTTTAACAACCTGTTTTTCCAAGATGCTAACCTCTTTTGCATTTTATCAATAATAAAGAGGAAATCAGTTCTCTTTGCTCTTCCTTTTAGAATAGGAAAACCCAAATATTTATCCAAGGAGGTGGTACTTCTTATGCCAGAAATTGAAGTAAGTCTATTAATTTTTGCTTGAGGAAAACCTGTAGAATAGAAAACTCGAGACTTATTCAAATTAATTTTCAAACTTGAGGCCCGACTGAGGCGATCAAATAAATCAGTGATGAATCTCAGTTTAGCCTTGGTGAAGAGAAGGACATCATCAGCAAAGAGAAGGTGAGACAATCGAGGCCCGTTGTTGGAGAGTTGAATGAGGTCCCAATCGCCTTGCAGAACAGCTTTGTTGATGGCAATGGAGAGCTTTTCCATACAAAGGATGAATAAGTAAGGAGATAAAGGCCCCCCTTGTCTAAGACCATGAAAAGGCTTGAAAGAATGCATTTTGTTTCCGTTCCAAAGAATAGAGGGAGTTGAGGAGGTAACACAATGCATGATGAGCTTGATTGTAATGTCAGGGAAGCCAAAATCTTGAAGGCAGGATTTAAGAAAATCTCAATTAACATTATCAAACGCCTTTTCAAGATCAAGCTTGAAGACTGCAAAACCCTTTTTCTTCTTCGATCTTCTCATAAAATGAATGATTTCCTGCAAAACAACAGCATTATCATAAGTACCTCTACCTGGCAAGAAGCTGCTTTGGTGAGGGCCAATAATAATATCCAAAATAGGACGAAGGCGGTTGACCAAGACTTTAGTGATGATTTTATAAACAATGTTGCATAAGCTGATGGGCCTGAAATCTTTGAAAGTATTTGGAGGATCAATTTTTGGGATGAGAGAAATTAGAGTATCAGATATTGCTGGGTTAAAATAACCTGAGATGAAGGCTGTTTTAACCAACTGAAAAATGTCTTCTCCCACTACATGCCAATATTGCTTAAAGAAAATACATTGAAAACTATCTGGGCCAGGAGCCTTATAAGGTTTCATAGAGTTCAGAGCTGCAAACACTTCAGCTTTAGTGATAGGATCAGTAAGAATCTTTTTGCTATTGTGGTCAATGGTTGCATGGTTACCTTCAAGGAAAGGTTGGTTGTGGCTATGGTGGTTGCTGCAGAAAAGATTTTTAAAGTAACTTTGAGCCTCATTTTGTAGAATGGAGTCGTCATTAGACCAAATATCATTGGGTAGCTGAAGCATGTGAATTTTATTTCTCTTTCTTCTGATGATGGTTTGAGCATGAAAGAAAGAGCTATTTTTATCACCAAATTTGACCCATTGTTCCCTAGATTTTTGGTACCAATGCATTTCTTCTTGAGAAAGAATGTGATATACTCATTTTGAACTGTTTATCAAGAAGTACATGGTGGAGAGAATCAACTCTATCAAGGTAGTTTTGGACGCCTTTTAGTCTTCTCTCAACTTTCCTTTTCCTCTTAAAAATATTACCAAAGACCTCTTGATCAAAAATGATAGAATGCTCTCTAACCTTGCTTAAGGCGATAGTTGGGTTATGGTTAGAAGAATTCCAGGCTGTGGAAACTAAAGAGTCACCTACATAACGTTATCTCCAGAACACACATCACATGTCAAAAAGAATCGTAATTGAAAATATTTTTCCAAGTACAACAAGTAACGATTGATCGCACAACCTAGTTGAATAACCTTTTACTTACTCAAAAAGACAAACCCCTTATCGAATAAGGAAGTATTTTCATTTTATAATAATTTATTAAATTAGTATGTTTTTTACTAAAAAAATTATTGTTTTAAATGTTGCAAAAGACGAATACAAAATATGCAGTTAATACTTCTGACTTTTGATGGTTTTGAGAGCTACTTGAGAGAGTGGCAACGTAGTTAACCACAAAAAAAAAAACTGAGGCACAACATCAAACATACTGTCAAGTCACAATCTGAGACAAGTGCTCGAGTGCATACTGCATAATGCATGAATTAAAACTTGGCGCCTAAAAAGAATGGAAGGCTTGCTGCTAGTAGTTAAATTAATATTCACATACAGAAAATTCTAACCAACGTTCATCACATACATAGAAAATTCTAACCAATGTAAGGGAACTTGATTCTGAGAAGCAACAGTTACCATTTGAATAACTTATAATCACTAAATAAAAATAAAATTGATAATATACAATAATATCCTAAACCTACCCTATTGATCTAGACAACTACAGGAAATGGATTCAGAATTAAATTTGTCACGCAACTCGGCAGCACTGCTGCAAGGACCAACTAATTACATAAGCAACCTTTGGATGATGGCCAAATCCAATAAATACCAGAAGCAAACACCAATGGTTACATATGATTATGTTTTCACCTGATCTCCTACACTACAAACATCTCATTCTCCCACCAGTGAAATAATTTAAGGCATTATGAGTCCCTATCTAACCACAACGAATCACCTTCGCTGCTTTGCGGCATGAGCAATCTGATTTGCTTTACTATCACTTTTTATCCTGTCCGCATACATGGGAAGGCGAATTATCTCATTTATTTCATTCAACAAGTCTTCCTCTGTGATGTTGTCTTTTATGCTTCGCATCACCTATAAAATTAAGTAAATAGCTGAATCCAAGTACAGATTTAGAGATGAAAGAAACTAAAAATTGGGAGTTAGTATTGGACCTTTCTGTAAGTATTAAACTCATTTGGAGTTGATTTATCTGTTCTAATTCGCAAGAATATCCATTCCAGGTTATCAAAATCCCAAGAACACTCGATGATCTTTCCGGAATAAAATGAGGGTTCTGTGCCATCTGCAGATTTAATGTTACCAGAAAGCAATTAAATCAAGTGAAATTGAAATAAAACAAACTATGAATTGTGGACTTCAAGAAGAAGAAAAAAACAAAATAATATTGAATTAAAACAAAAGACAACATCATGTATTAGTGTTACTAAAGCATCATCCTTCTTGTAAACAAAAAAAAAGCATCATCCTTCTTGTAAACAAAAAAAAAGCATCATCCTTCTCAACCCACTTTTTGGTGGGCACTAGAGTAGAAACTGATATTAACATGTGTCGCATTAAGAAATAAATAGCATCATTAAATATGCAAATGCACCTATTCATGAATTATTTAATCATAACATGATGCATATTCAATCAAACTTTGTTAAGTTAAACAAACATACACATGCTAGAAAATAAATATGATTATTTAAATGAGTCGGGCTTTATAATCTTGACTTTAATAACTGAGACATGGGAATTTCAATTTTATTTATTACATTACATTGACCTAGAGAATTGAATTTCGATTTTATTTACATTGACCTAGAGAATTATACTTTTTATTCAATATAAATGGAATAGATAGTTAAGCCATAAGTAAACTAAAGCCATGCTCAAGCTTCAAATTCAAACATGCCAAGCACAAACCCTTAATTTTAGCTTGTTTAATTAAATGAATCAAGCTTGAACATCATTTCTGCAAGCCAGGTTATAAATTCAAGCAATTTAGCTCTAACGTGTTTACGTCCCAAATGCCATGACTGTCTAAATTTCCTATTCTACAGACACACAACATAATTATAAAAACAAAGTTGGACATATAAAATAAATGAACTTCGTCTGACCTTTGAAAGCAACCTTATTCCCATCCAAGAGTTTCTTCTTTCCCCGCTCATAAACAAAAAGTAGCTCCCGATCACCTTCAACCTGCCGATGGAAGCAGCTAAAAATTAGATGGCGGCATCAATATCAAACAACTGACCAAGTAATATCAGAAATTCCAAAACACCATACAAAAGAAGGTGATGATAACCTCAAACAGAAAGTCAACTGAATTTAAATTGGCGTATTTCCACTTTAAGAGTCCTTCATGAGTACGTGGTACATAAGGATCATCCCAACCCTGGTAAGTGATATAATCAGGAACAAACTTCATTGAATCCAAAACAGAAGGAAAAGAACATATGTTAACAAGGATTTGGAAGTAATAGGAATGGACCAATCCTTCCAAATCTTGAACCAGTCTCTCATCAAGAATCAGCCACAGAGATTTATTCTCATTCTAGTGTCTAGTACAATGAAGGTTATCACTGATCACCATTCACAACTCACCTGAAATATAAGACCATCTGCCTCATGTGAGAGTTTTTTAATGAATTCCTTCAAAAGCTTTGTGACAGTAGAGAGCAACCAAAAATCTTTCCTCCTTACCTAAAAAACATTTCAAAAATATCAACGGTAAGCCATAAGAGAAAAATGAGGCTTCAAGTATGTTGTGATCAATATAAGGTTCAAGATGCATGCCCTGAATGGTTCCAGATCATATCTGTAGTAAGGATTTCTGCTCTGGTATATCTGATGTCGTTCGTGATTCCTAGGTTCAATCACTTCTTTCTCAAGCATCTTCCATCTTTCATAGAAGGGTCGCTGCACCAAAATTTGAGCCATTAGCCAACAATCATACACAGCTACCAAGCATCAAGAAAGGCGTGAAAGAAAGTAGAGCAGATAAAAACAACTCAGGAAAGACACGGTTCAAATATTTCAAATTATGATGCATCAAATCAAGGTTTTCCACCAAATGTTCTCTTTTTTGGGTGTTAACCCTCCGGTTCCTAGGGGAAAGGGGCCCTAGTAATCCGGAGTTCAGCCCTGAGGTAAGTAAAGCCTGGCCAAGAATTGTTACACCCAGGAATCGAGCTCGCGTTCTCCCGAACGATTCGTCCTTTGGTGAAGCTCATTAACCACTTGAGCCCAATCACTTGGTTTCCACCAAACATATTTTAAGAAAGCCCAACTTGGATGTTCACCACAGCATCCTTCAATAAATTCACTCTTAACAGACAAATGTGATTAAGGCTGCAACTAATACATACCAACCATTGATTGACCTTTGCCGAGGTTTCAAATGGTCACTCATAAGTGACGTCATTCTGAGAGAGAAAAGCAACTAGAGGCCCTAGAAGATCAGACGTAATATACATAAAAAGTTACAACCAACATCGTTCCTTAGTCAACAGATTATGAAGACTTTTCTTTTCTTTTATTCCGTCCGGAAGGCATTTAAACATAGTTTCATGTTCCATTAAGAAACAAATGTTTCATGTTAATACACATACAAAAGTCAATTTCTGATAGTAACATAACATGTAAAAACAGGTTGTTGGCTTTTGCCGTAAAAAATTAAAATCTAATTAATGGTTAATTAAGTTTTTGGTCCCTCTAAAAAATTTCATCAAGTTTTAGTCCCTCAAATACTTTCCGTCACCATTTTCGGTCCCTACTTTTAAGTAAACTCATGTGTATCCTTCGAAATTTTGAATTATTCTTTGCAGTCATATTTAGTACATTATAAGTTAGTAACCTTGGCACAACTGGTAAAGTTGTTGTCATGTGACTGGAAGGTCACGGGTTCAAGTCCTGGAAACAGCCTCTTGTGTAAAAAACAGGGTAAGGCTGCGTACAATACACCAAATGGTGGGACCCCTTCCCGGACCCTGCGTATGCGGGAGCTTT
>Ga0315914_1005901_pt1 | contig 17635 bp, 9 predicted proteins | sample MpolenodulesMG_FD_203920 | JGI IMG/M metagenome (GOLD analysis project Ga0315914, IMG submission 203920) | Medicago polymorpha root nodule microbial communities from Los Angeles, California, United States - elongated nodules | ecosystem: Host-associated > Plants > Roots > Nodule | place: USA...
TGTAGACTTGATAACTCTTTATCCATGACCTGTGAGATGTGATCATCAGTCTATCCACATAATAGTCTCTATGCTTTAATGATATCCCACTTCTCAATAAAGCTTGACTACAGATACTTTAAGAATAATTTCCTTATGTTTAACGGGGTTTCACAATTAAGTTATACTTAATGTTCCATTAAACAGACTAACTATTCTAGGGACTTTATTATTTTGAAACAAACCAAAATCAATAAAGAAATGTCTTATTATTTATATATTCACAATATATATTTATATCATATATCATGATACAAAGCCAAACTCAATCAATATAGATTGTCTATTCGGGCTTATAGATACAACCCTTGAGAGCCTTCGATGGAAAAGGTGATCTGGTAGAACACATCACTTCTTTCAATACCCGGATGGCGGTGATCATGGCACCTGACTCCCTCAAGTGCAAATTGTTGGCGGGAACTTTGGTCGACACCGCCCTCCACTGGTACATGAACCAGCCTAGGTTTTCTGTGATGATATCAGTGGGACATAAACAAATAACACAAACACACTTAATAAGGAGAGAACAGAGGAGAAATTTTTTCTTCAACACTATATTTCATTCATGAAACTTGATACGTTACAATGGTACAAGGATGGCCTTTTATAGGCAAAATACTAAGATTATTCTTCATGGCTAAGCATACTTAGCTTCCAAGTAATTATACAACCATAAGACAGCTAGTATCCACGTATTGCTCTTTATACAACTCTTAATTGCTAAGTAAACTTAATGGACAAGTAAGTTACTAATAGCTAAGTATTAGAGGCGGTGCTGCTAATTGATAAGGCGGTGCTACTACCATTAGTTTGGTCTAATAGATTTACTTAATAACTAAGAGTAATGTCAAGCTTCTACACTCTTCTAAATACTTCTTGATTTAATTTCTAACATGTGATCAGTTACCAGGACATGACGAGGAAGCTTACCAGGACATGTGCGCAGTTCGCATGAAATTAGCTAGATTCACCAAATGGAGCATTCTCTAGATCTTGCATGAATCGCTCCTGATCCTGCACTACTTCTCTGATCCTGAATACAAGCCCTTACATTCTCATTAGTTCCAAAACTTTGAAAAGCATTACCCTACATGGTCTCTACAAGAACTACGTAGTGGCCCGTGAACTGCTATGAATAGTATCGAGGATTGATAAAGTGTTGTGATGAAACATCATGACCTCATGTTGTCATCCCATCCCATCCCATACGTAAAATCCTAAAAAGTGGGCGATGGGTTGCGCCTCCATCATCTAATTTCTTAAATACTGAGAGTAAAACATAGAAAAAATGGCGGGTTGCCTCCCACCTAGTGCTTCTTTGTCTTCAGTAGAATGACTTCTCATGAACTTTAGAGGCTAGTTAGCACTAATCCCACTCTGTATTTTGGCAACTCATCTCCATGACAAGGCTTCAACCTTTGGCCATTCACCTTGAACGTTTCATTACAATCTGGTTTTTTCAACTCACATGGTCCATGTGGTGATACACCTTTCACCACAAATGGACCGGACCACTTTGACCTTAGCTTGTTTGGAACATAGCTTCAACCTAGAATTAAACAACAAAACTTTTTATCCAAAATAAAATTTTCTCTTGACCAGGTTCTTGTCATGATATCTTTTGGTCTTATCTTTATAAATAAACACATTTAAACATTTTAATATTTGTCTTATAGTAGTAAACATTTTAATTCACTTATAAAACATTTATAATAGTCAACGCTTTAATATATTTTGTTAAAAATATGTTTTTTTTTGTCTTAGATGAAGTGGTAATGCACTGAAAATAAACTCACTCACAACTGTGAGGTCCCGGGTTCGAACCCGGGTCACGACGTCCGCCTTTGCAATTTCGGCATTTTCCAGTTGAGTTAGGACATCTAGATTGTTAAAAAAATGCTTTAATATGTGTCTTTAAAACATTTTAGTAAACATTTAATAAAACGTTTTTAATATGTCTTTTATAAAAAAAAGTCTTATATATTACTCTTTTAATGAATATTAGTCTTTGAAACATTTTGGTAAATATTACTTATAAACTTTTTAAAATAATAGTCCTTTAATTGGTGTGAATTAAACTTTTTTGAAATACTTTTATGAGTAAATTATTATTAATTTTAAAAAAATGATAAACATTTATTTTAAATAGAAAAAATAGCATTGAGGAAGTTGTAGTAGAAAGAAGTTAGTGAAATTTTCTAGAGAGAAGTTGGAGAATTGTATGGGAGAGATAAGTGATTCTGATGAATGAGAAGTGACGAGACGTATATATAGGGATGGGCAAAATTTGAGTTCAATAGAGTGTGGACCTAGAATAACACTTCCTTTATTCCTTTGTAAGTGTTGTTTGAGTATAAATTAAACGTTTATATTTAATTGTCGTTTTGATAATTTAATTGTACAATTTGTCAATTATACATTTTTTAGTTACTCTTATTTACTCTCTTTCGATAAAGAAATTTATTTCACTTTTTTTTAAATAATTAAATAATACTCCCTTTGTTTCTTTTTAAGTGACGCTTGAGTACGAATTTAACGTTCATATTTAATTGTCGGTTTGATAATTTAAGTGTACAATTTGTTAATTATATATTTTTTTAATTACTCTTAATTACTCTCATTCGATAAAACAATTTAATGCAATCTATTTAAAAAAACTCAAGTTTATATCTTTTAAAACAAAGTTTGTTTTTCGTTATATACAAATTTAAACAAATTTTTGTTACCTATAATAATGGTTTCATGTAGAGTTGAAATTATATAAATAAGATTGATATAACATTTTTAAATATTGTGAGTTAAATCTTAAAAAAAATCGAAATAAAAGAATAATTCTGATTGAAAAAATAAAAGAATATGTATGCAAAAAAAAAAGAAAGGAATATGTATCCAAAGAAAGATATTAATTCGTTGTCCCCGTGAGCATAAATCAGTTGGCAGGGACATGCATTGTCATATGTAGGGATCGGGGTTGGGACCTCAGACACCCCATTTATTCACTTTGAAGAAGGTGAATTTTAGCCACTAGGCTACTTGACAAAAAAAAGAAAATATAATAAATATAATATAAATTTTTATCTTTTTCAATAACCCTAACAAATTTACTTGGATACAACTGTATAAAAAAGATTTTTTTTTTTTTTACAAATTTACCTTTATCTTTTTTGTCAATTATTTATTTTTCTCTCTAATCTAAAATTTTGTTGCGTCATTCATGGTTGCACAATCTTATTCTGTTTGAGAATTGCCGTTACATAAGCCCAAAAAACTTTCCTATTGACATTATAAATAGCCCTTATCCCATCCATATTCATAAAATTAACATCTTCTACTATTCACAAAGTTCTATAGAAGCTTGGGCGATTGATACCCTACTACTCATCCTAATGAAGCTTGTTACAGTTTTCATCATCATCTTGTTGGCATGTGAATACCCTACAGCCATGTCTCGAAAACTCTCAACAAAATCATCCTCCTATGTTAATAAATCTTTTCAACAATGGATCCTTGAATATGGTCGAACATATTCAAACACCACCGAGATGAACAAACACAGACAAATATTCAAGGAGGAGTTGAGATACGTAAAGCAGTTTAACAATGCTGGTAATATATTATACTTAATATTTTGATTATATATTTTCCTCTGTAGGTTAATTTCTGACTTAGTCAACAAAATAGATGAGTTTTTTGAGTTGTATCGTTAATATCTTTTTTTATCTGTATTTTCTTGTTTTTTATAGGTGACGAGGGCTACACAATTGGCCTAAATCAATATTCAGATTGGACTGATGAAGAATATTTTGGTTCACATTTGCCCAAATATTTACCAACAATAGAAACAGAAGAAATCCAAAATATTCCTTTTGTGAAGTATGTGCGCGCTATCTCATTCGTTGGTGAAGGTTTTCAACCCACTTGATTACTTAGAAGTTAGAAGTGCTTGTAAAACTCTTGGTTCTTTTTTAGTATATAAATCTAAACAAATGTTTCCTATGTTTTTGTCAAAAAAGAAAGTTTCCTATGTTGTAATTAATTTCCTTTTAATGAAGCTTTTCTCTTCTTCGTGTTACACAAATTTTATATGATGGGCAGAGGGATAGGTGAGCAGTAAGTGTATGCAACAGATCAGTAATTAGAGATTGTTTTGTTTTTAATATTGATATAACACAACAGCACTGTGACATGTCTTTGTTTATCATCAACTAGATCATTCCAATAAAATCAAATATTTTTCTCATAAATAAGAGAACTTTTGTTACACCACTCCATATTTTAATGGGAGGCCAATGAGAGTATAGATTCATATTATACTTTCATATTTTTCTCTTATTTATTTTAATGGGAGGCTACTCCATAAAATCTATACTTTCATAATTTTTAATATGAAAGTATAGATTCATTAAGCTTTTGGAAGCTGTTAGTATAAAACAATAGTGGCCAATGAGCATGAGTAACTGCTTTTAAAAAAATAAAGAATCAAAACCTTAAATAACTTTTGACTTCACTTTCATATTGGATAAAGTGTTTATATTTTGAAGATCTATTGATAACTAGAAGCAATTTAGATGAAGTTGAAAGATTTGAAAGGTAGCTAAGCTCTGAGTTTGACTTGAAAGACTTACCGTAAAGGTTTGAGATACTTCCTTGTTGGTCTAGAACTTACTAATACTATGGTAATTCATTGGAGGAAGTACATCACTGACATACTGTAAATGTTCAATATGTTGAACTACAATCGTGCAAGCACACCAATGGAGACTAGCTCAAATTTGATCAATGATGATGATGATGGAAAAGAGGTGAACAACACTCTTTACAAGAAAATAGTTGGAAGTCTCGCCCATGTCTGCAATTCAAGACCATATATATGTCATAGCGTATGAATGTTGAGAGAATTCAAGCAAAAACAAAAAATGTCACATATGCTGATGAGTTGGAGTTTATGGTGTTTTTAGCTTTTGAATTAAATAATATTTATGGAACTTTGATCTTAATTTAGAGCTATTTTACTACAAAACATTAGTTTTCATTTTCAGGATAAAATAATGAAGAAAAGAAAGAATTCTCAAGAACAAAAAAAGGCACACGACCGTGCGTCCAGGGCACATGACCGTGTCCCAGGACACACGACTGTGCGTCTAGGGCACACGACCGTACACCCTGTTTAAAGCAAAATGGCAGGAAGATTCAGACGGTTTCTACAGTAACCTAAAAGCAATGATAGATTAAGGCGAGAACTTATATATAGTAATGTGTTGGCTTAATGCTAATCAATATCTCAACATACAAGATTATGGATTCCCAAAATAGAGTTTATAAGGCATGGTCTCATAACCAGACTAGAGTTTATAAAGTATGATCTCGTAAGTATCAATCATACAATTAACTTTAGACGTCTAAAGAATGGATCTGCAAGTCCATTTTTATGAGCATGTGCTACCAGTTGTTCAATGTCAATTTCAATTGACGAATGATACTTATCAAATCCTTTCTTAAAAGTTCAAAAAATAAACTCTAAGTCAAATTGTTGACATAATTATCTCACAAACTTTTGGTTGTGAATATACATGTGATCATATAGTTGATGCATTGATTCAAGTCATAATATTTAAGTGATTCACATGATCAGTGTATTAATTTAAATATCACCTTATATAAGTGAGAGACTCATTCTTTTAAATTATCAACTTTTTCTGGGAGCTAGTAACACACGATAGTTACTAGATTGAAGAATCTTCTAGCTCTTCAATATATATATATATATCCATTTTTTTCAACAAGTTTCTGTATCATAATAAATTCGGCATAACCCAACCAGTCTTACGAACGATACATTTAATATAATTTGTAAACTTCTGGTTTACAATAATACGTACTTCTATTGCACTAATAATATAATATGTAAACGTCAGGTTTACAATAATATGTGTTTCCATTGCGCTAATATAAGTGTAATATAACTCATAGATAAAAAAAAAAATTCACAACACTTATTTTCTCCAAAGTATATCTCATAATATAGAGATATTTAACATTTTTTTCTTTAATATGATATCAATTTAGAATGATATCATTGAAACGTAATACATTTCTATGAGACCTGGAGGAATATAATGCATTTTCAGTGCATAATTCTATTATTCCATAGTGCGTAATTCTATCACTCCATATAACAATATATATTCTCTTTTGTAGCCTTCAATATTTTTTTATTTATTTTTTACCATCAAATGTAATAATAAAATTAGTTTCTTTGTATCACTCATCTAAAAAAAATTTATAGTCTTTTCCATAAGAAATCTTTCATTTATAAACAATATCCAACAAAATATACATATAAAATTATTGTGCTCCTTAGTGAATCCAAGTTCAAGGAGCAATACTTGCTCGAAACCTCGAAATAGTTTGGGCATTGTTTTTATAAGGAATCAAATATAAATCTAATTTATAGTTATTCTATCAACTAACAAGAATCTCATTTCAAAACAATATAGTTCGTAAATCTTAATTGTTTATAAAGTAGCAATAACATCAAATTTCATTTTATATTTATTTTGTCAACTAAAAAAGATTTTCAATTCAACACAATATTAACACAATACTGTTCATAAAATCTTGATCTATTAAAAAGAAAAATATTGGCAAATTCACAACTATAATATTTACTATTTCATTAGAAAAGAAATTATGTGGAGCACAAATTATAATTGCTGAATGTGGAAAGAGATGACATAGATGACACTACCTCTAATTTACATGCCTCCTAAGAACTCATTAGTAGCAAAAATCATCATAAGTCATAATAAACTTTTATCATCTTCGCATGTATCATATAAATGATAATCTCTACTATATCAACTCTTGATATTATTTTCTCGATTTTGTTACTTCAGGAGCAGGTTCAAATTTTATTTTGTTCAACTTATACTGAGATCAAATAGATCTTATATATTTCAATTATGAACAAATATCTAGTTCTTCAAGAACTCAACCACAAACCTCTATCAACAATGACAAAGGAAAATTACAATATTTTTATTTTGCAATCTTTCACAAATGCTTGATGTTAAATTAGCAGTTCTTCTAGAACCATATTTCAAATCTTCATAAACAATGATAAAAAAATATTCATTATTTGAGCAATCCTTCAAGGATGCTTTAATATTATATATTTTTTTGGGTCAAGTAGCCTTGTGGTTGGAGCTTACACAATTTAAATGTAGAGAAATGGGTGTCCGGGGTTCGAACCCCGACCCCTGCATATATTATGCATTGTCCATGCCAATTGAGCTAATCTCACGGGGACAGTTCTTCAGAATTCTTCAGAAACTACAGCTCAGATATTCATAAACAATAATCAAGAAAATTCTTTAAAATTAAAAATGAAATGAGTATTCTTCAAGACCTATATTACACATGATCTTCATAACGATCAAGAACAATTCTTCTTTGAGCAATCCTTCAGAAATGGTTTAATATTAAAAGAAAAAATAGTTCTTCTTGACAGTAATTATTATATCCTTTGAGATCTATCTTTCATCGCACTCATACATTATCATATATTTTAAGCATATTTTATGCTTTTATTGTGCCTCTGAAATATATTCTTCAAAGAATATACTCAATTTTGCTACTTCAAGAGTAAATTAGTTGTTATTTTTCTTTCTTTTAAATAAATTTTGCTACTTCATTATAGTCTAAAAGCATAGTTCTTGAAGAACTATGCTAAAAATCAAATCTCTATCAACAATGACCATAGAATATATATATACACATTTTATCTTTAAAAAAAAATCCTTGAGAATTGCTTGGGAGTTACACTATCCGGAAGACACATCTTCATTGCTGATACTAGTCCATGACTCTCTTTTCTTTAGCGATGTTTACTCAAAAACTTGGATCGTCATATGATTTATATCTACTTTCTTATATTTACAATTTGATATTTATTGACATGGCTGGTTTAACTCTTTAACAAATTTCTCGATCAAACCAAGAATTAAAATCGTAAATAATTAAAACCTATCAGTAGTAGGTAGGGGTGTTCAAACCGAACCAATCCAATAGAAAAACTGCAAACCAAACCAACCCAAACTGAAACCGCAAAAAACCGCATTTGGTTCGGATGTATTCGGATCATGTTTTTACTCAACCGCATGGTTTGCTTTGGTTTGCGGTTTTCATCTTACCAACCGAACCAATCAAAACCAAACCGCAACATAAGAAAAAACACTAATTAAACATATGTTACCTAGACTAATACTCAAATGAACTCAATGGGAACTTTTATAAAATGACATATATTTTCTCCTGTTAAGTTTCTTCTTTGCTTTCAACTTCAAAAATGTATTTATGTGCTACTTAAACTTTTAGAGAATGATAAAATCTTAGCCTTTTGCATTTCTTACAAAATAAGATTACTTTTTGTCCACGTTTTTAATTTGATCTATGCAGTTGCGAACATTGTTGGATAAAAATAAAATTATAATGTTCGATGAAATTTAAAACATCATTGAAAACTAATGAAAATATTTTATGTTTTAGGTTTTTAACTTGATTTTATTGTCGGAAACAAAAAATTATATTGTCTCTAAAAACCGCACCAACCGATTCAGCCCAAACCGCTTTGGTTTGGTTTGGTTTGGTTCAGATTGTATTTTAAAAGTCAACCAAACCAAACCGCACACATTTTTATCTTGTAGTTCGGGTGACTTTTAGTCTCAAAACTAAACCAACCCGCACCGCAAACACCCCTAGTAGTAGGAGAGAAAGCGACAACATGTCTCTAGATTTTTTTCGTATTAAAGAATCAAATGACAAGCATAGAAACAAATCATATAGTTCAATTGACATAGATAAAACAAAATAGGTTAAATACAATCAATCTAAAATATATTTTAGGAAACCTCAGTATTGACAAGTGACAAGGACGGTGGAATTGAATTTGCTTGAAACTTGAGACAATCTTCTTCCAAAAAAAAATGTAAATATCTCACAAGTGCAATCTAATGAATTCCAAACTTTCGAATATGGTCAGAGCTTCGTGCTGATAATGTGATATGAAATTGATTCAAAGTAAAATATATAAAAGATATAAGAATAGAGAGAAAAAGATAAAGGGAGAACAAGATAGTATAATGTATTACTTCTCAAGTATGTCATTACATTGTAATGCAGGTCTTGTTTATAGGACACATAGGTAAATGAATGATCACATTACAATCCACTCACTAATGAAAGTTATAAATATATGGAAGGGTAATGGATGAACATCCACTAATAGATATATTCATAACATGATATATATATGTTTTTTTAGGGCGGTTTTTTAGGGCAGATGTATACGTTTTTTGTTTTGTTGTTACAAATCAAAGAAAATAACAATTGGGCTTTCTTAAAAATGAAAAAAGAACAATTGGGCTTGAATATGTTTGTATACAACTATATATATATATATATATATATATATATATCGGATGGGAAGACACCAAGCTAGGGTTTTTTTATTCACCGACCACTGTTACGATCTTCCCTCACCCATTGCAATGTCACGGCGATTGAAACTTTCGGTTCCAGAAGATAGAATCAGTGTTCTCACGGACTCACTTCTTTATCATATTCTTTCCTTTCTTCCGACCAAAGACGCAGCCGCTACAACAATTCTCTCAAAAAGGTGGAAACCACTATGGCTCTCACAACTTATCTTCAAATTCGATGACTAAAGCTTTCCAAACTCTTTAACCATTCACAATTTTGTGGACTCTGTCATTGCCAATCGAGATAAAACCCTACCAATCGACATTAACTGTTTGTTCTTCCCCGTAAGGTCTCTGTTGCGGCTTTCAATTCCAGGAGAAGACAGAATCAGTGCTCTACCGGATTCACTTCTTTATCACATTCTTTCCTTTCTTCCAATGAAAGACACTGCCGCAACAACGGTCCTCTCAACAAGGTGGAAACCACTCTTCCTCTCTCAACTCATACTCAACTTCGAAGACAACCCCTTTCCAAACTCTGCGGCCTTTCGACGATTTGTCCACTCCTTCATCGCCAAACGAGATAACAATCTACCTATCCTATCATTCAGCCTCAAATGTCGCTTCCGCTGCTATTACAGAAACGATTTCACCAACTTTGTTTCTAATGTAGTTCGACGAGGAGTTCAAAACTTAAGCATTGAACTATTCTACACAAATAATCACTTCAAAACAACATTCCATACTCGCTTTCTAACTACAAAAACCTTGGCTGTACTCAAATTAAAGAGGCTAACATTGGACCAATATCTACATGTTCATCTTCCGTCGCTAAAAGTTCTTCACTTAGAATCTGTCACTTTCATACATTTTGAATATATCACCAAACTTCTACCAGGCTGTCCCAATCTACATGAATTGGAAACAAATGATTTAATCATAAAGGAACTTTCTGTAGTTCTAAAGGTGGTTCTAAGCCTACCCAATTTAGTAAGAGCTAACATTTATGATAATCTTACTCAATATGATTGGCTTCATATGGCGCAGCATCTGCGCATACGACAGGTATATATGTATGTGTGTATCTATGCAAATCAGTCGTTCAAACATATAAAATATTGTTAGTTTTTTAGAAATGGATAGTAAGGTTTAGTTTAGTAGAAATAGTTGAAGTAGTGAAAATGGAATTTGTAGAGAACTTGAATTATATTAACTTGAACAACAGTAGTACACTTTGTAGTGTTAGAAGATATCTAGCTTGTGTCTTGCTCTAAAATGGATAGCAAGTAGCCTCTTTATAGGATTGACATGTTGGCTATATGTTCTTTGGAAAGTTATAGGAAGAAGTTTCTACACTTATGTATTTTACATTATTCTAGAAATATTTACTAGGTGTAGGCTTTAGTAGAATAATCTAGTAATTTGTAGCATATTTCAACAGTCTTCCTTGATACAAGTTTCAGAAATTCCGAGCATACTCCGCACTAGCTCAAACTTGACTCTTGGCAATGCCTTCGTTTCACAAAATTTATCAAATTCTTCGGAGTTGTACTCTTTGCCACAATCACTTATGAACTTTAATACAATTCCCACTTTGTTTTTCGACAAAGGTTCTAAACTTTTTGAATATTCCAGAAACTTATTGTGATTGTTGGAAAGCTTATATTTCTTTTCTCCATTTATACTTTGGCTATCACTTGCCTTTTGTGATAGTTATCATATATTGAGCATGTGTCTCCTTCAAAGTGTATAGTATATCCTTTCTCCAACATTTGACCAATACTAAAAAAAAATCTTTAAGATTGGGAACTAGCAAGACATCTTTGATGAGTGTCGCACCTTTCTTAGTCTCCACCATCACAACACCTTTGCCTTTAGATTCCAAGAATGAGTCATTTCCCAGTTGAACCTTTACTTTGACAGAGTCATCAATATCATTGAAGATGCTCTCATCTTTGGCCATGTAATTGCTGCAACCACTATCCACGTACCAATTTCTATTCAATTCATCATTTGAAATTTGGGTAGTATAAAAAAAATGTTGCTCATAGTCATGTTTGCCTTCTTACACTCATGTTCTTCAATGAAATTTGCTTGAGGCTTATTTTTTCTGTAGCAATTCTTTTCCACATGTCCAAATTTTTTACGGCGACCACATTGTGGTTTTCCACGCCATCGACAATATTTCTTGCCATGATTTGTCTTCTCACATATGTCACATGGAGGATACTGATCTTTATTTCTCTATGAGAAATTTCTAGAAATCTCTTTGTTTCTAGAATTTTCTCCACTTTTTTTGTTTCCCTCAAATCCTTTATTTTAAGACTGTAATTTGAGCTTTGATTGAAAGACATTTTCAATTGTATCATCATCATGTCTACTCAATCTTTGTTCATAAGCTTCTAATGAGCTTATTAATTGTATCACTTACAAAGTAGACATATCTTTGCTTTGCTCAATTGTAGTAACAGTTGCATCATATTTACAATAAATAGAAATTAGAATTTTCTCAACAATTCTTTTGTCGAGAATATTATCACCGTAAGTTCTCATTTGACTTACCAATTCTTTTAGCTTGGTATAATAGTCTTGTACGATCTCAGACTCTTTCATTTTTATTAGCTCAAACTCACGTCTTTAAGTTTGAAGTTTAATGGCACGTACCTTATCACTTCCTTGAAACTCCTCCTTTATTGTACCCCACACATCTTTGGCACCAGTAGCTCCCATTATTCTTCGAAAGATATTGTCTGCTACCGCTTGTTGTAGAAAGAACAATGCCTTTGAATCTTTCGGTTTATTTTCCTTCAACGCCTTTTTCTGAGCCGCACTAAGAGTTGAAGTGTTTGTGGAAATAGTAAATCCTTCATCTGTAATCTCCCATAAATATTGAGACCAAAACAATGTCTTCATTTTAATGCTCCAAAAATCATAGTTTTCACCATTGAAAGTAGGGATTGTCATAGATGATGATTGAATGATATAAGGAGGGTTTGGATATAAGGAGGGTTGGGCTGGAAATAGGTGGATAAATGTTTTACACCCAATATATGATCGAACATAGCTTCGATGTCGCTGTTAGTTTTTTAGAAATAGTTGAAGTAGTGAAAATTGAATCTGTGGAGAACTTGAATTATATTAACTTGAACAAGAGTAATACACTTTGTAGTGTTAGAAGATAACCAAGATGTGGCTTGCTCTAAAATGGATAGCAAGTAGCCTATTTATAGGCTTGACATATTGGCTATATGTTCTCTGGAGGATTCTAGGAAGAAGTTTATACACATATGTGGTTTGCATTATTCTAGAAATATCTACTAGGTGTATGCTTTAGTAGAATAATCTAGAAACCTGAATAGTCTAGAAATTTGTAGCATATTTCAACAAATACTACTTGATTTTTAGTCTCTTAAATTCAAAAAGTTAATTAGTTTACTGATTAACTTCACACTTACATTTTCCTTCACATTGCTGCAATATTATGTCTTTGTAACTCATGCAGACAGGACAGATTGTATTAGACTGGATGTTTCACAATTTGACCCACCTTGAGCTTATATTCAACTTTATGCATTCATCTGGGTCGTTGAAGTGGAGCTGGCTAATGAAACTGCTTGAAAATTTCCCCAAACTTCAAACTCTTATCATTGAAGAGGTTTTTAATCTTAAGTATTTCCATTGCCCTATGTTTTTTAGGCTGTACTTCTATATATATCTTTAAAAACAACTCAATTGTGTATAATTGTCAGGTTGATATAGTACACGATTTCGGTGACAAAGGATGGGAGGACCCAAAAGTTGTTCCAAGATGTCTTTTATCTCATCTTACAACTTGTTCACTTAGAAATTACAGTCGCATAAATTGTGAGCTTCTATTTGCAAAATATATCATGCAGAATTCAAGAATATTACGCACCATGACAATTCAGAGTGCCGAATTCTTGGATACAAATACAAAGCTCCAAATGTTCATGGAATTATATTTGTGCCCAAGGAAGTCAATCACATGTCAACTTTTATTTATTTGAATGATAATGGATACCGCAAGAGTGCAATAACAGACTCAAGCTTGTCACAGACATAGTAATAACTTCAATAAATCCGAACGCTACTTTGTAAATTCATTTTCAGTCTTTAGATTGTTTGTTTATGCTTTATAAACATTGATCTTTCTTTGAATTATATATCTGAAACTATACATTTGTTTTGATAGGGTCTTTTAGAGCTTGAAGTGTGATTCAGCCCGTCATACCGCGTGTAAATTCTCAGTTTCTAGATCGATCACGTAAAGTCTATTAAGTACGCAGTTAACGTACTTCCTTTAACTTCTGAGTTACTACATCTTAAGAAACTCAGTTTAACTAGGTCTAGGTTTACGTAAACTCAATTAAACTACCGCCTTTAAATTATGAGTTTCTACTTTCTAGATCTTACAAAAACACGGTCCAAGTACATTTAAGTACTCAATTTAAAGTACATTTACACATAGTTCAAAGTACTTTGGTTGAACCGGATGAACTTAGTTGAACTTCAGTTCAATCCAACTCAACAAGACGAACCGACCAAAGAGCTGGTTGTCTTCAACGCAAATCATATACTATTTAAAAATATTGAGTATTTAGATCTTACTTAAACTCGATTGATTGACATTTACGTAAACTCAATTCACCTACCACCTTTTACGTAAAGTGATTCTTAACTTAGTACAAGTCAGTTTAATAAGGAGGTTAAGATGATTTGGTCTATTTGAACTTTTTAAAACTTGGGGTGTAACTTGTAGTGTAGAATGGTTCAAACGGGAATTGAAGGGAAGAAGATTCAGAATTTTTGAATAGTGGGGGCACTATATATAAAAATTTGTAGCATTAATAATTGTCCTCTATAATTATCCATATTACGGAAACTTTGAATGATTTTCTCATTTTTAATATCATTAAAAAAATATTTCTCAGTATAAATAATTAAACAATCATTTAACCAGTCATCCCCGATTTAATTTCACATCTAAATCTAATTCTTAATAATAGTTTGAGATATATGACGATAAGTGTGGGCTAAGAGAAAAATAATTTGTGATAAGTGTAATCCATGTGGCCAAAATGTTAATTATTGATACATTATACTACCAAAAAAATTATTTCTAAAAACTTTGTGTGGGCACAAGCCCACAAACTCTATAACATGCATCTGTCCCTGATCTTATGTGTTAGCTAGCATAACCATCACCAAATTATGACCAGTAAGATCTTTAAGCCTATATACATATATATATGTATGTAGTATGTATCAATGTATGTATGTATTTGATTGTCTCCTCTTACGTTGTCTACTATATCTTTCTTGCAAATTGGGTTCCATCCATGTGTTCATTTCTTGAGCTTGCATTCATTCTCTACTTGCTCATTGGTCGTACATACACACATTGAGGCAATTTCATTGGTAACTAAAGCCTTCTTCAAGCAACCCTTTATAATAATATGCTATGCTAACCACTTTGAGATTTCATGCATAGCCCCTTTCTTTCGGTCACAAACAACAATATAAGCCAATTAGATCTTCATAATCGTTTTAATATTGTTTACCTTATATAAAGTTAGGTAAAAGCATTAAAATACTTTCTTAGGTTTGATATTAAGTTTGGTGTTACTTCAAAAATTAGAAACATTTCTATGTCCGGGTGGAGTACAGGAGAACTAAGAGACATCGTCAAAATAAGTCTCTCAGAAACAAAACAAAATATGAAAGAAACGAAGGAAATAGGACCAGAAATTTTTTAAAAATAGGACTCATTGAAAAAAGAAAAAAAAAATCTCCTTTTACCCATTTTGAATTTACTTGGAAGGCACAATTTCTTGGTAATTGTTGGAATGCTTAATAGAATGAAAAGCAGTACATATCTAACTCCAAATATAAAACTACTTTCTCAAATATATCCAGCTTTACCTAAGTCAAGTTATAACATGTAAAGCCCTCCCAAAGTGTGTGTATTGTACGTACTTTAATTTGTGTTTATAACATCTTCAAGTCAAGTGGCATGTGGATGTCGACTAAGTGTCACCCTGATTCATTTTTAAGTAGAAAGAAGGTAGAAAAGGTTATGTTTAAGCTAGCATGTTTGAGGTGAATTCATTGGACCTACATGAAGTCTAGCGAACCATAGATGCTATTTTTTCCTTGTTACAAATTCTATTCCAGGAACATGCGTAGTGATCGGCAACCATTTGTTGGAGTTTATGGAAGCATCGTAACCTTAAACTTTGGAGGAACAGATTGAACTTTGTCCCAATGTAGTTGACAGAGCGTGTCATCTCATTGAAGACTGGTAGGATGCTAATATCATACATAATGTGAGTGGCCATCAGCAAACCAGTCATGCTTCACACATGGGGCTACTCCTACCATCGAGTTCCTCGTCAAATGCAGACCGTGATGTTCAATGACAAAGGCCGGCCCCTGGACGACATAAGTAAAGTGTTTATTCTTCTTTTTCATAGTCTCTGATTCGTACATGAATTGGTATATGTGTGCACGGTGGTGATGGAGCTTATGTTCTTGCCAAAACAATGAGTTTTTATCCTTTATGTTATGTTCATATCGGTGAAGCTATAGGTGTTTAATGCTATTGAATGGTTAAGCAACATGCAGATAGACAATGATGACTTTCTTGTGGATTCTACAACAACCGATGATGCTTTTCACTCTAACAAACTTAATGTCTCCAAATTTGGTCATATCATATCATATCAGAGTGTCAGTGGTTCTTTCATTCACAATTCAAAAACTCTCAAGTGGAGTTCAATAAACGACAAGCAAATGTGGTAACTTATGCTTTAACTGGAGGACCGTGTTATCAGCTAATCCCAATATTTATTTTAATATCCCTGATTGTATTACTAATATCATTATTAATGAATGCTATAAACACCTTTTCTTTTAAAAAAAATGAAGTCTAGCGAACGGAAATCTTCGAGCAAAATAATACATTAAACACCGGCAATATTGATTGATATAAACAGACATTTATGAAAAAACTTACTTAAACAAAATCTGCTTGATTAATCCTATAAAATAATGGATATTAAATAATAGAATCTTACTAATTTTCTTTAAAAAAAAAAAAAAGAATCTTACTAATTGATTGGGATAGGAAAAAAATATCCTATTTATGATTGCGTTTCCGAATTTTTAGTATAAAAAATCGTATTTATCTCTCTCCCATAGTCTTGAGAGGCTAGGTTACCAAAAAAAAACTTGCGAGGTACCTATATAATTGACCGTGAGTTCTCTTTCACACCAAAAGTTAGAAGTATGTCTTCTAATGAACCTGATCATGGTGTCCACTTTTTCAAGATTATTCTTGAAAGTACCCTTCAAGAAGGAAAACTGGTAATAATGTCTTTTTTTTTCATACATTTTTTTTTCATTATCCCCATCACGCTCTCCGCTAGGGTTTCTATTCGGTGTGTTATTAAACAATCGTTCATATTAATGATACATTAATCGTTCATAGCTTATGTCGGTTGGAGTGCTAAGATTATTTTTTCATCTATTGATGTTTTTTTTGCTGAGATGAAAAATTAATTGTGATTTTCGAGTATATTGGTTCGAGAATTAGGAGGGGAGGGGCGGGAAGGGGAGGGATTTTAATGGAGGGGAGGGGAGATATTTTAATTAAAAACGTGTTTGGTTCGCAAGGGGAGGGGAGGGGGAGGGATTTTAAAATTATTTTACTGATTTATCCTTAAACTTAATTAAATAAAAGAAACTACTTAATCCGGTGAATTAACATTCAAAAAAAAAGGATCAACAAACAATAATAAGTTGAATTAAAATAAGATAATAATAATAATAATAATAATAAGGTCTTGACATCAACAAAATAGTAGTAGAAGTGGTTTTAGATGTAACAAATAAGAGTAATAGATAATATAATAATAAAAGTTGTTAAAAAAAATATAAAAAAATAATAATAATAATTGTTATAAGAATAAGATAACCTAACACTAATAAATAATAATAAAAGTTGTTACAAGGTTAATATTGAGATTTGAAATTAATTTAAGGATAATTATGACAATGCAGTCAAATTTTAAAAAGATTTGCTCCCCTCCCCTTCC
>Ga0315914_1005902_pt1 | contig 17632 bp, 10 predicted proteins | sample MpolenodulesMG_FD_203920 | JGI IMG/M metagenome (GOLD analysis project Ga0315914, IMG submission 203920) | Medicago polymorpha root nodule microbial communities from Los Angeles, California, United States - elongated nodules | ecosystem: Host-associated > Plants > Roots > Nodule | place: USA...
TCCTTCTATCCTAATTGAATAAGTGATTTCACATATTTTCTGTTTTCTTTCGTTTGTTTTTGTGATTTCGTCGTCTCCGAACGACTCTGTTTGTTTTGATTTCCCGTCTTTGTGCCGTGTGTTTTTTATTTCCCGTTTTAGTGCGGTGTTTGTTTGATTCAGGTTGAAAGATTAGCTTTGAGCAAGTGCAGATCCGATCAATGACAATGACTTTGGCGTCGTCAACGTTGCAGATCTGGATACATAAATATAGTCATGTTAGTCGTATTTGTAGGCATAGTACTTTGCCGTTTCATGCTATTAACATGGATGTTGTGAGTTTGTTCACAAATTCATCCTTTTTGTTTTTAGCGAATTTGGATTTGTATTGTATCAATGTACTCTATCAATTTGAATGAATGAGTATCGTTTATTTTTTTAAAAAAAAAAATATGTATTTTTTCATACAAAGCACATCGCGGAAAAAGCCTTGGATGGTTATTATTGTACTTGACAAAAGAAGATTTTTTTTAGCGAAGACAAAAGGAAGGTTAGCAAGACATTACGAAAGTCTTAAATTATTGAGTGTTGTTGTTAATTGTATCAAATCATACGTCATCATATACATTTGAACACAATTTTGATAATTACTAAATATAATGTATATCTGTACTTTTAAAAATCATAGTTAAATGATATTTAAAAGAGCGCTGCTATGCAGCACGAGAGAAATAACACACGAAATCACACGACAAGTTCAACAACATGCAATTTATTTTAATAATGGACTTTTTGCTAGTTTATTGATGCTTTTGGATCAAAATATATATTAAACAACCATATTACCAAAGAAAGAGCATGCATGATCCACTGTTTTACATGACATTGGTGAGGCAAGAGACTGACAACCGTAAACTTTGGAGAAGCACCACCAATCAGGTATTTTTGTGATTTCTCATAAGATATATCTAGGAGAGACAAAGTTTGTCACTTTGTGTCAAATTAAAATTAAGATAAAGAAATAAATAACAAGTATAAACTTGTTTGTGCAAAAATGGCGACAAATAATGTCGTGCATTTCAGCATTTCAGTATTTAAAATCCCGGTTAATTACATTAATGAATGACAAATAAGTTTCGACAACTTGTTAAATTCGTTACCATCTAGTATTGAGCAAGGAGCATGATTAACCATACATTTGAACCACATTAATAATCTAATTTAAAATATAATTAAAGAAATAGTTAAAGGATACTTGAAATATATAATACAACTATTTAAAATATAATTAAAGAAATAGTTAAAAGATACTTGAAATATTTTATTGACTGATTGCTATAGATTTATAATGAAAAAATAAATTGAAATTTGAAAAGTATATGAATGAAAAAATAAATTGAAATTTGAAAAGTATATGAAAAGTGGACAATCACTTTCTTCTGTGCCAAAATTCTCACCTAACACACCCCTATGAATAAACAAAAAGAGAAGGAAAAAGAAGAAAGGATAAAATTACAGTTTCATGCGTATATTGCAAACTAATCACATATCTACATAGAAAATCAATCTATGTACAACGCTTTTTTTATGTATACACCTTTGAGCTATATACAGCCCCCAAATGAACCAAAAAGGATGGTTATTATTCTAAGGATTAATGAATTTAATGTTATCAAGGAAAGTTGATCTTGTCTTCCTGTACTAGTACAATGACTATCTTCTTTTAATTCATTTCCCAAGCCTGCAATAACCAGAAATTTTGCCACTTTTAGTAAAAAAAAACTCTACTATTACAGTTCTATTTATATCTGATTTAGAAGACAGAGTAAAACTGCTACTTGGTATATACATGACATAAATATGCAAACTTTTGTAGTATGAAAAGTTGGCCCAACCCTCAATCTCTTGTTATTATAGATTTGGAGGAGAGAGTCAAATGCTACATCAAGGTATGAAATGAGAATAAAATATGGTTCCTTTTAATTTGGACCACCAACTCTTTGGGTCCAACTTGGACCCGTTGAATCTAAACCATAGATTTGTTAGAAAAAAAGTCCAACGGTTTAGATTACTTCCAATCAACCTTTATATCAAGTTACTCATCCAATCATCCTTCAATATTCCTTTGTACCTGGTAACACCGAATCATTTCAGTTAAAAACCAAACTTCTGTTTTCTTAGAGTGCTGTCGCGTTAATAATTTTGTTTTTTTTGGAACGTTAATAAATTTTGTTAGAGTGCTGCCGTGTTAATAATATTTTAACATACTTTTCCCTCAAAAAAATAATATTTTAACATACTTTTAAAAAAAATATTTAACATATGTACGTTTTTATGAATGTTGCCGTGTTAATATTTGTTTTTTTTTGGACAGAAAATGTTAATATTTGTTAGAGTCCATACAATAGCAAGTTGTTAATAGTTTTATGAAAAAATGTCGTCATAAAATTTTAAATATATACTATTTTGTGGGTAAAAGAAATTGTCCAGTTAGTAAAAGATATCTGTCAATAGAAAGTTGACGTTGTACTTCAGTTTCTAATTTTATTTTTTTTAGGGAAGTTTCTAATTTATTTATTTATTGATTTTTGATAGATAAACGAAAAATATACATTGTTTATTGCATAAAGAATGGAGGTCAATTTCCTTTCAAAAAACAAAAAGAATTTGAGGTCTCCTTCAAAAAAAAAAGAATTTGAGGTCAATTTAAAAAATTGTTTTAAGCGTTAAAATTATTTAAATAATTTTTTTTAAAACCTTAAATTTATTTAAAACAATTTGTTGGGATATACACAAATGCTTTTTTAATTTTAGGTGATTATGATTTGACGGCCTTTGTTTAGTTTAGTTATGTTTAAAAATGCATTTTAATCTGCGGGGCCCACACTACACTTTGATATGCCTATTGAGTTTGTACTTTATAGTTTATAACGTGTACGGTAAAAGGGAATTAATTCAGTGTCTTTCTCTTATGGTGTTGTGGGAATCTTATTGACCGGATCCAAACCTCCTATTGTAGGTCACTTGGATGGTTCAAGTTGGACCCAAAGAGTTGGTGGTCCAAATTAAACGGACCCATAAAATATAACCATTTGAAATTAAAACTTCAAGCAAAATTTTTGTCACCTGAATTTGTCCATCTGAAGTTCCAATCACCAAAATTTGTTCATTGCTGTCTAGAGCCATGCAATTAACCTTACAATTTGTACCCAACTGTAACGTGCCAACTTTAATGTGTTTCTTATCCCAAATTTCTACAACACCTCCCTTGCACCCCAAATAAATTAAGTCTGAACTCACTGCCATAGCCCGCACTTCTGATCCAGTTTGCAGTGATCCAACCATGCTGTAATTGGAATTGTTCCATATCTTGACGTATATGTAAAACAGTCAGTTAACTATGGTATGAACATCCAGAAAGTTAATATCAAGAAACTAAAAGAATTTCTATGATTTAGAATTCAATATATCATGAAACCTGATGTTTCTAGCAAGAATTAAGTATTTATATCTTTACATATACCACTACACATCATATATGTATGAGATACCTTTATAGCAGTTCCATCCAAGGAAGACCCAGCAGCATATATAAGTTCACCATGAACTTGCAGTGCATGAATAGGATAAGCTTTCCCAAGTAATCTTTTAGAACCACTTTGAATATTACTGATTGTTCCAGTGGCCAAATGTATCTCCTGAAATATGACATTAATATTATCACAATTATGTCGAGACGCCATCACATACTCAAGTTGAGATAGTATCACATTGGATTTAGGCTATGTCGTACTTCTTAAAACTTGATACCTGAACACTACTGTCGTGGCATCCACAGTATAATCTTCCATGAGCATGAGCCAAGCACTTCACATATTTATTTGAATTTAACAACTTGGATTCTCCATTCATTGACTGAACCTGATGAAAGAGAAAAGTGATTACGGTACATGATAATGTTACTTGCTTTAGTCAATATATATGAACTAATTGTAAATCATTTTAAGCATTAGATGGGAAGAAAATGATGAAGAAGAAGCAAATCTGTTCCAAAATTTAATAGCTTGTCAATATCCCCCGTTGGGGATTCAGTTTTTTGGATACATAATCAGATAGGAAGGAAACGGTACAACATCCAGCTCAAGTATAATGTTCGTGTCTGAGAGTACTGAGTAGGCATTGATGATGAGAGGGAAGTAGTGTTATTTTTTAATCTTGCATGCGTACTGTTGTAAATAGTGAAGTTTTATTATTATTAGTAGTAATTTGTAATTGGCCTATTAGTCATTAGTGAGGCCCATTAGGTTAGAATAGCCTATATAAACATATTAGTGGTTGTACATTATTTATCTCAGAAATATAATATTCAGTTTTCACATGGTATCATAGCCTATCCTAGATCTATCGTTGGGCTTCCCGCATCGTCCATGCTCCAGGCCCATTGGGTCGGGCTGAAGCGTGAGGGGGTGTGTTGGAAATTCCGCCTTAATTGCGGTTCGCCCCTAGTCGCCTAAATTGCGACCTTTGGTTAGCCTTAATTGCAGCCTCCAACACCTTCATTGTGTAGGCTTTGAGGGGGTGGATTTAGTCCCACATCGGATAGATAGCACTCTTGAGAAGAGTTTATAAAGAGGAGGCACTCCTCACCTTACAAACCGGTTTTGTAAGGATGAGTTAGGCCCCAAATTTCAACATGGCATTAGAGCTCTCGATTTTGGGGGGCCTTGCTTCTGCATAAACCCTAGCCGCCGTCTTTGTGGTTACTTTTTCTTTTTTCGCCTTAATTGCGATTTATTGTGAGTTTCCGCCTTGATTACAGGCTCTTTGAGATCCTGAAGATATTGTTCATCAGGAATCACTGTTCACCGCACATTGTTCATCAGAAATCGCTATTCAATGCGCACTGTTCATAAGCGTGCAGACACTGTTCACCGCAGTACTGTTCACTTCGAGTGTACTATTCATACCGCGTGCACATTAGAAGCTCTTTATCATTGGTTCTTGGCTATTTGTTCTTTTGTTAGACATCGTTCAATATGTCAAAAGGAGAATTGATTCAACCCCTTACTCAAGATGAAATAAAAAAGGTGAGATCTTTTCTTAAGGAATTGGATAAACCTACATGTACATCACTGGCATACACAGGTACATCTCTTTCTCCACTTCCACTTGGTAAGTCTCAATTTTCTGTTGGATTTAATGCTTCAGATAAACCATCTAACCAATATTGGATACTAGATTCTGGAGCCACTGACCACATGACACCCTTACCCACACACTTTTTCCACTTATTCACCTTGTCCTAGCAACAAGAAAATATCCATAGCAGATGGTTTCCTTATAACCGTAGCGGGTCAAGGAAATGTCCAAACAAGCCCAACTATAATCCTAGAAAATGTCCTCATATTCCCAAATTGTCCACTAGCCTAATTTCCATTAAAAAACTCATAAAAGACCTATCATGTAATGTTTTTTGTGACAATGCTTGTGTTTTTCGGGACAAGGATTCGGGGAAGACGATTGGAAATGGTAGAGAATGGAATGGTCTTTATTATTTTGATAACCAAAATCTCATCAGCTCCTCTAATATTTCCAACAACATTTTTTTTTTCTTTTTTCTGAATCAAATAAGACCAACAAGGAGAAAGTCTTTTTGTATCATTGTCATCTTGTCATCCTTCATTTAAAGTCATGAAACAATTATTTCCTTCACTTTTAAAAAATTTAGATGTTGAGAATTTTTGTTGTGAGGTGTGTGAACTCGCTAAACACAAGCGTGTCTCTTTTCATGTCAGTAATAAAATTAGTACTTCACCGTTTTGTTTAATTCATATTGATGTGTGGGGTCCCTCAAATGTTGCAAATATATGAGGTAGTCGATGGTTTGTAACATTCATTGATGATTGTAGTCGAGTTACTTAGGTCTATTTACTAAAACAAAAGTCTGAAGTTACCTCTGTGTTTCTAAATTTCTTCGCAATGGTTAAAACTCAGTTTGGAGTTAGTATTAAGAGAGTCAGGTCTGATAATGCCAAAGATTATTTTAACCATGAGTTTAATTCTTTTTGTCAAAAAGAAGGTATTATTCATGAGTCTTCATGTGTCAAAACGCCCCAACAAAATGGGGTTGCTGAGAGAAAAAATGGGCATTTGTTAGATCAAACTCGAGCTATGTTATTCCAAAATAAGGTTCCTAAGAAATTTTGGGGGGAGGCAGTTTTAACAGCATCTTACCTCATAAACCGTTTACCTTCTAGTGTCCTTGACTCTAAAACTCCTATGGAAGTTTTATCGTCGTTCTACCCTTATATGCCCACCTCCAATAATCTTACTCCTAGAATATTTGGGTGTACGTCGTTTGTCCATATCCATCATGATGGTAGAAGTAAACTTGATCCTAGAGCCTTAAAATGTGTCTTTATAGGGTATTCCTCCACTCAAAAGGGTTGCAGATGTTATCATCCTCCATCTCGTAAGTACTTTGTTTCTCGAGATGTCACCTTTCATGAACAAGAAAGTTATTTTGTTCAAACTCATCTTCAGAGGGAGAATATAAGTAAGGAAAATGAGTCTCTTATACTTCCTGACCTTACTTTCGGACCAGAAGTTGAGTCTGAAACTAGAGGTAACGATGTTGAGTCTGAAGTTGATTTTGAAAATCATGTAAATGTTGAAGCCGATGTAAGATATGGGAAAAATATAATGACTTATACACGAAGAAAGACCATTCCTGAATCTACTCATGTCCAAGAGTCTGATCCGACATTACATGAGGTAACTTTGCTTGACCCTTCAAATTCTTATGATTCAATTTCTGAATTTTCTCATGCATATGAACCAGAATCTAACTCATCCTCAGATAAGGAACCAGAAACCAACCCAATAAAGCATAAGAAACCAAAATCTAGAGAAGTACCACCAATAGATTATGAAGACTTACATCTTCCAGTTGCCTTTAGAAAAGAGACTAGAACCTGTACCAAAAATCCACTCTACCCTCTATCCAACTTCCTATGCTTTGAACAATTATCACCTACCTATAAAACCTTCCTCACAAGTCTAAATACTACCACAATACCTACATCTTTATCTGAGGCGTTGTCTGACAGGAAATGGAAACAAGCCATGGACTTGGAAATTGAGGCACTTGATAAAAACAATACTTGGGAATTGGTTCCTCTACCACTTGGAAAGAAATCTGTAGGGTGCAAATGGGTATACAATATAAAATACAAGGCTGATGGATCTATTGAAAGGTACAAGGCAAGATTGGTTGCCAAAGGATTCACTCAAAGTTATGGAGTAGATTATTCAGAGACATTTGCTCCAGTTGCAAAAATGAATACTGTTAGGGTGATACTATCTTTAGCAGCTAACTACAATTGGAACTTGAACCAATTTGATGTAAAAAACGCTTTTCTTCATGGAGATCTAGAGGAAGAGATTTACATGGATGTACCCCCTGGATACCATGGACGTGCTGCTGTCAACGTCAACACCGTGTGCAAGTTAAAAAAGGCTTTATATGGGCTAAAGCAATCGCCACGAGCATGGTTTGAGAGATTCACTAAAGTTATGATATGTTTGGGCTTCAAACAAAGCCAAGGAGACCATACTTTATTTATCAAACACTCCGAGTCAGGGGGAGTAACAGTGTTATTGGTGTATGTGGACGACATTATAGTAACTAGTGATGATGAAGAGGAGCAACAACTATTAGCCCCACACTTGGCCAATGAATTTGAGATCAAGACCTTGGGAAAATTGAAGTATTTTCTAGGAATTGAAGTGACTCACTCTAAGAAGGAAATTTTTATATCCCAACAAAAATATATTACTGATCTTTTGCAGGAGACTGGCAAGGCCGCATGCAAGCCTACAAGTACACCAATTGATCCAAATGTAAAGTTGGGGAATGCAGAAGAGGATATTAAGGTTGATAAGGAAATGTATCAAAGGTTAGTCGGCAAACTTATATACTTATCACATAATAGACCTGATGTTGCCTTTGTTGTAAGCTTAGTCAGCCAATTCATGCACCAACCAAAGGAGACTCACTTACAAGCTGCACTCCGAATTGTTCAATATTTGAAAGGAACCCCAGGTAGAGGGATACTGTTTGAACGAAATGGAAGCATGAGACTTGCAGCATATACTGATGCTGACTATGCAGGGTCAATTGTGGATAGGAGATCAACTACAGGCTATTGCACTTTTCTTGGTGGTAATCTTGTGACTTGGAAGAGAAAAAAACAAACTGTGGTATCTAGATCTAGTGCTGAAGCAGAGTTCAGGGCAATGACACAAGGGATATGTGAGCTGCTATGGCTGAAAAGCATCCTGGAAGACTTGAGGATAAAGAGTGATGAACCAATGAGACTTAATTGTGATAATAAATTTGCTATTAGCATAGCTCATAATCCAGTGCAACATGATAGAACCAAACATATTGAATTTGACCGACACTTCATCAAAGAAAAATTAGATAGTGGTCTAATTTGCACTCCATATATCTCTTCCCAAGGGAATCTTGTAGATCTTCTAACTAAAGGACTGAACAACAAAAACTTTGAAAAAATTGTTTCCAAGCTGGGAATGATAGATATTCATTCACCAGCTTGAGGGGGAGTGTTGTAAATAGTGAAGTTTTATTATTATTAGTAGTAATTTGTAATTGGCCTATTAGTCATTAGTCAGGCCCATTAGGTTAGAATAGTCTATATAAACACATTAGTGGTTGTACATTATTTATCTCTAAAATATAATATTCAGTTTTCACACCTACCTTGACACCAGCCCCCTGAGGAATGAAACAAGTTGTGCTATTGGTTACAACTAAATTATGAATCTGGTCCTTCATATCATGCACCTGCTCACAATGTATTGCTGTCTTTCCAATAGACCAGATCTGTTATTCAACGAAACAAAATTTTGTTAGCAGACTGCCTGACATTGAAACTAGAGCTGCAGAAAATTTACCTTTGCAGTTCGGTCAAGTGAACCACTGTAAAGTCTGTCACCAGATTCTGAAATCGTCAAGTTTGTCACAGCCTTAGTATGTTCTTGGATCTCTTGCAACAGAAGTAATACATTATCCTTTAACGTCCAGACCTTTAAAAGTTCAAAGTATTTTCAATAAGCTATATCAGGGTAAAGTTGTCATACACAACCAAGGATCAAACATTTTGCTAATGACCAGGTAAATATGACCTGGCATTTTTAAAGCTATTAAAATCTTTCAAGTAAATGGCAAACACCATGTCATAAAAATTTACTCCTTTTTGCAACACCTTATCTATTTTTTAATGTGTCTAGCTCATGCTCACACACCCAAGTCTCCCTCTAGGTAATTGCATAAATGGACCGTTTCAGTCTGGTAATTTATTTTGGAGTGATTTTAAGGAAATAAATATGTAAACAACTAAAATAGATAAAATAAGAAATCTATTATCTGCCAGAGTGCTATAAAAGTTATGTTTGTTTCAATAATTGTAATCATGAAACATTAGAATTTACACGGCATTTGAAATCCTAAATTTTATTACCTTGATGCTGCCATCTGTATGGCCTGAAATAATTTTATCCTTGAAGCAAATGACAGACAGCACATCTCCATTCCCTCTGCAATCTACTTGGATTAGCTCTTTATGTCTCCAAATATCCTGTTCCGATGAAGAATTTTAGATAATCCACCAATATCACGCCTATACTAAAAACTGGTTTATGAATACACCAAACTTACTGTTTTAGGCTCATTCTCATCAACCAGAACTTTCAGCATTTCAGATGCCAAGGGAGAGAATCTCTTTAGCTCTCTCAAACCTTTTAAGATATCCTTAGCGTAGGAAGCAGTTAGATCACGCAAGCCATCTGAAATTTACAATATCAAGTACAATCATCATATTGCTGCTTTGCATAAACGGCATGCATAAGTTTGAACACATAAATCAACAGAGAGGCTCATAGGTTCACCAAATATTTTCATACTTTTCAAAATAGACTAATATAGAGAAGCCAAAATAATACGATCTTATCTAAATCTATTGAATTCTGTATGAGTAATTTATGATGCTTACAGAAACTACAAATCCGATGCTATTTTCTTTCGTAGAAAATATTTTATTTATTTATTTATTATCATCTAGCTGTTCTAATTTATTTAAATCAAGGTTGTAACAATTGGCTGGGTTTCTGAAACTTACCAGAGAAATGAAGAAAGCTATTGAGAGCAAGCATAGAAAGGATTCTCTGTTCTATATCCTTAGCAGAATTTAATTTATTTACGAATGGCTTTAGCAAACAGACACGGGCTGCTCCTTGTATCCCTGTATCTGGTAGAATGGTCAGCATGTATATGAGCCACGTAGCTGATATAAAGCATGCTGAACGTAGCTCTGGAATTCTACTCTTCATGCCATCTGCCAAAGCTTCAAAAAGTATACCAAACTCGTGGCTAACTAGAACAGATGCAATTTTTCTTTCCCAATCATCTGCTGCTCTCTCTTCTTCCTGTTGATTCCGAGTATATAACAATATTTTTAAAATAACAGAACAACAAACAAACAAACAAACAAGCTAAAATAGGAATGTCCTGGAAGCAGAAAACGGAAACTCAATATACTTTAAAAGTTTCAAAGAACATTACTGCAGTTATTTCGATTTCTGAGAAGAAGTTGCTCATATGATCCACCTGTACATCACTTCTGGGACCTTTGTCAATACCGGCCCGTTTAAGAAGGACTTCTCTGATAAGAGGCTTTCCAGAGAAGCTGAACCTCCCTTGCAGTGACATAATTGTATCAGCAGCTGCTAACTGGGTAGTAGGGAAATCTGAGTTCCTCAGGCATGAAATGAGACTGTCTATTGCCTCTTCACGGTATATGCTCATATTTCTTGGTTCAACCTAAAAATGGCATGACGAGTGTTAACTCTATAACTGGCAAAACAACACATTGTGTTTGATTTAAAGGTAGTAATATATAGAAAGTGTAAATAGAAATTATAAACTAGTTCCTATTTTTAAGAATTAGCTAGTACTAGTATCAGATTCCATGATTCATACCAGAAGATCAAGTTGGAGTAAGAGACCGGCCATGACTGGACATTGATCTTGAAGGGCTGTCTGCAAATGAATAAGAAGAGTATGCATTGTACTAAAAGGCCCTTCTTCCTTTATAATATGGAGGATTCTTTCATTGAATGTTCTCCTGGAAGGAATCAATTGAAAGCTATCAGATATAAACTAAAAAGTACATTAGTTTGATGGCAAATACTATGGAAGGGATCTAAACTTGTTAAGAATAAAAGATGGAAAGTAGTTAACTTTACTATTTGATGTTTATCAATGCATCAAATTTTGTGTTTTTAATAAATATTTTCCATTTCTTAACTCTTTAACCTGTCTATTAGAATATTAGATACTCTTTTTCGCAAAAAAAAAAAGAAGCTAGCAACTAGTTTGGTTTGAATAATCCCAAATACGAAACAGATAGTAGATATACCTATTGAGCTTGATCAACTCAGAAAAAAATTCAACAATCTTGAAACGTTCTGCATCATTTGCACGGATGAAGCTTTCCATAATAGAAGAGAGCTCTGCTTTGTCAGCAATGGTGTTCCTACAAGTCCCATCTTCTTGCATGCATCTCAATAAGATCTCCACTGCAGCAATCCTCTCCTCTGCCCATTCAGCTCCTAAACTGCCAACAATAGCTCCAAGTGCTTTTTCTGAGAATAGAGTCTTGACAACCGAAGATGCAATTATCTCATCACTGCTTCCAATAATCTGTCCCAGTAGAAGAACTGCGGCTGTTTTGGGATTTAAACACATGCTAACCAAGTCTTGCTCTTTCTTATTGAAAACTGCTATGAGGGACTCCACTACGGCCATCTCAGTAAGAGTCACAATGGAAGGGCTTAGAACATACAATAGCACAACAGCCTCTGTCAATCCTTTCTCGAAAAGAGCCATTATACATTCAATGTCGGTATCCACACGTGTTAGAGTCTGAATAACAGCATTGTCTCTAGATCCCATCTCAGCCAGAAGGAAAACTGCTGCCTGAAGCACCTGGGGTTCAACGGAATTGAAAAGTATCTCCACAAACCCATTAATAATTGGAGGTTTTGATAGCATGCTGTGGATATCCACTCCCAGATTCCCTCCTCTCCACAACTTCTCTATTTGAAGAACCGCCATTTCAGATTCCTGGAGAATCTCTGACATGTACAGGTTATTGATTGCACAGCGTAACTCACCAATCATCCCATCAACAGTGGCCTGAGTTATGACACTATTAGGAGAAGCTGAAGGCATTTCTGTCTTCACTACTGACTCGCTATCTTTGTATGGACTTTCACATGTAGGCGGGACTGAACTGGGGTTGTGTTCTTTCCAGCTAGCAACTAGTCTTTTGAGCACATAATTTGTCTTTGGTAGCTTGGTGTTTTGCAGCTTCTGGCGAGTGATAGGACAAGTTATGTTCTCTCTATTAAACCATTCCTCAATAGCTTTACGTTCATATGTCTGACCAGTCTCAAGAGTCACTGGATCATCAAATATGTTACTGGTTATTGGACAGACAAAGTCTTTAGGAGGTGTTTGTTTCCCACTTCCATGTGGCGGCGTGTTTTCATAGTCTGCCATTGGATAATCTGGGGAGCTAGGAGCAGGAAGAATCCAAGTTAAAGAAAATGCATCAGACAACATAATATTGAAGAATGGTTTTTTAATATACATACCCCCTGGATTCTTTGAAGATGGTTTGAATTTGTTCCTTGTTTTGGCTTTGGCTTTGTTGAGGCTCCAACAATGCCACATTTTTGTCTTTTTCCTACAGGACATATTCATCACTTAGCACTAAATAACTAAAACAGCAAGCATAGAAAATTCAGTCCTCATTGGTTTTCCCGTTTCTCGGTGGCATCAATTACCTCATTTACAGCTTCAGAATCTGAAGAAGAAAAATGTAAATTCTCATCTAAAGAAAATTGAGTTTCAGGGGCTGAGTTTAAATAGGCTGGTGTTGTCCAATATTTTGAAGATTTTGGGGGATGGAGGACTCTCGGAGAGACTCTTTGAGGATATAATAGTGCGAGGGAGGATATACTGCTCGAACTGCTGCTCAAAAATTCAATAGATGTATCCCTTTCGGACCACATTGGCTGCAGGAATCAGTAGAAAAGGAAAAGTAAATAAGGAAATGATCATGAAATGCATGTGCCTTAAATCATCAAACCAAATGAAAAGAAATTCCTGGTTTTCTCCACAATCACATTTTCCATTCTACCTAGCTACTCCAATATCAACAGACCTTAGTTCAAATACAGTTTTGTTTTCTAGCTATTATAGGAAACAAAGTATCACCAAACAAAAATCATCCGTTCAACTGGTAGCGGAGAAAATCACGGACCATGACTATATGCACAAACAACTAACAACAGATTTTGAGTAGTCCAATTTAAATAACATCTGCATAGTGCATAATTCATACTAAGGTTTTGCCAAATAGTAAAACATCACGAACTACATCACTATGCAATGGAATCCTCTCCAAATGAACAAAGAACTACTACTTGTGTTTGCAGAAAACACGACCCAACACACCGATTAAATATAAGCTTTCTTTTTACAACTTTTTCCCCGCAATAGATTTCAGGAGGCCTTACTTAAAATCAAAGAGGCCAATAAAATTTCAAAAATTGACCTAATTCTTGTTAACTTCATTTTAGAAAATTGAACAAGAAAGCAAACAAATCCTTCACAATACTGAGTTCAGGCTCAAGAAATCAATATTAGGTTCACTTTTATGTTAAAATCCCAGACTCCCAGTAGATAAAAAGTTGAACGAACACAATGAAATTAACATAACAAACATAAACTTTTGTAAAATGAATTGAAGAAAAGTATAAATTCGTAAACAAATAACATCAAGGACAACATTACATTATACCGTCCGTTCTCCAACTGAGGCATTTGAATTTCCTCCTTTCTATGCAATCCACCAATGTCGTCGCTGCCACCTCCTGCAGCGTTCTTCATTATCAACAACGGTGGACTAATCGTCGCATCTTCATCTTTATTTACCAAAACCTCTTTAAAATACACAGCAAGAACCCTACAATTCTCATCCAAAACCTCTTCGTACTCCCTTTCCAACTCCTTCAGCTTTAACGCTTGATCACTGCTCACACTCGATAACAACTTTGCATAAGGCATAACCAAATCGTCGGAAACAGAGTAGTCACCGTCACGGCTCGGGGTTACAGAAGCCAATGGAAAAATCCGTGTTCTCTGTTCATCGAACCATCGGAAAACAGGGAAGAGATGAAAACAAAAAAGATGCTCGTAGAGAGACGGTGCTATTTCAGATCGAGCGAGTGAAGGATTGGAATGAAAGATTCTGAGGAGAACGATGGCAGATTCTTCGGCGCGGTTACGGAGGGTTTGAATGAGGGAGAGGAGGAAGGAGGAGAGAGGATACTCAGGGAGAGGAAGGAGAAGCTTCTCGGCGAGGGAGAGAGAGGAAGAACGAATGGCGGAGCTGGAGTTGGAAATGGCGCTTTCGAGAGCTTCTGAAGCGAGGTTGATTTGTTTTAAGGTTACTTGGTTGGTGATTGGAGTTTCTCGGTGGAGAGTTTCAATGAGGTGGCGACGGAGTTGTGATTGATGAATAAAGCCGGTGATGAATGCGGTGGTGTAACGGAGGATTTGAGCTCGTGTTGTGACAGTTACGGTGGTGTTCATGGCGGTGGTTTTTGATCGGAATGGGAGTGAATGAAATGAGGTTTACGACGAGGTTAACGGGAATAACAGTATTAACTGATTCAATTTGCGGGAACGAAAAGTCTCTGAACGGGACGGCAGGTTTTGAAATGACCAATTCACCCTTATCTGAAAGTTGTAATCACTAATCATTAGTCAAAAAACAACATTCCCATTCTGAAAGGACAAAGGTAATGGTGACACTTATTGGCTTCACGGTTTTTGTCTAAACATTAATTAAACATGTATTGATCATGATTTTGTTATGTAATCAAAAAATGGTGCAAAAGACAAGTGGAATAAGTAAGACTAAAAGAGTGGGATATTTTGGTAAATCTAACACCTTTGAAATGTGGCGGCAAAATATGAACAAGTGGGACCCGTTTTGCCGCCCAGCCGGCTAGGTTTGACTGTTAATCACGTCATGCGGTTTCTGGATTTTGGATTCACGCTTTTGATTTAGCAGAGATCATTTATTTTTGTTATTTTATGACGATGACTAGTAGTAGTTTTGATTGCTGGAACTTTTACAAGTTCAACCTTATTAATAAATTTTGCGGCATAAGTCCAACTTTATTTGAGTGAGTAATTAATAATTTTTTAAAGTAGTTTAATGACATGACTCACATGTCCCCACTAGGAATTAGAAATTTGGGATTTAAACTTTGTCTTACGTATATTAAGTGCATTTGTTTCAACTTAAAAAAATAAAGATTCTGAGTTAAGAGAATTTAGAGATTTTTTTTTAAAAAAAAGTAAGACAATTTTTGTTTGTTTACTATTATAAAAATTATTTTTTAAGATTTGACACTCTTACAATTGAATTCTTTGTATTTTTCTTTTCGGGAAAAGCTACATTTTTTTTCGGTTACAAATTCATAACTAATTTTTTTTGGGGCTATTCCATTTTGAGGTATATAAAATTAAGGGTTAAATATGTTTTTGGTCCCTATAAATATACCAACTTTTCGTTTTAGTCCCTCTAAAATTTTCCTTCAACTTTTAGTCCCTAAATTTTTTTTCATCTTCACTTTGGTCCCTCATTTAAAGTAAACTCATATGTAGAATTCATATTTTAGAATAAAATTTTGCAGAAAAATTCATAATATTATAAGAATCTCTCCCAAAAAAATTTAGAATTTTTGAACATAACATGAATTTTTATATTTTTTATGGTTAAAAATTCATATTAAATTTATGTTTTGTTAAAAAATTCTAATTATTTTTGGGAAAGATTATTACAATATTCTACACATATCTGCATAATTTCATTAAAAAGTACTAAACAAACTTTAAAATAGGGACCAAAAGCAGTGATTGAAAATTTTAGAGGGACTAAAAGTTGAAGGAAAATTTTAGAGGGACTAAAATAAAAAGTTGGTATATTTATAGGGACCAAAAACATATTTAACCCTAAAATTAATAATTTTTTTAGGTTACTTGATTGGCGATTGGAGTTTCGCGGTATATAAATTTTTTTAGTCATGAAATAGCTTTTATAACAAGATAGATTTTTTAAAAATTTAAAACAAACACTATAAAAATAAAAAAAGTAATTTTTTAGTTAAAAAAAATATTATTTTTCAACAAAAGATTGGAGTTTCGCGGTATATAAATTTTTTTAGTCATGAAATAGCTTTTATAACAAGATAGATTTTTTAAAAATTTAAAACAAACACTATAAAAATAAAAAAAGTAATTTTTTAGTTAAAAAAAATATTATTTTTCAACAAAAAAACCCAAAACAAACGGGTCATTCTTAATCTTATAACTATCCGTTGAACCGTATTTACATGATGATTGATGGATGCAACAAAAGAATATATATTAGGGATGTTTGCGGTGCGGTTTGATTCGATTTTGAGGTTAAAAGTCACCCGAACCGCAAGATAAATAAGCATGCAGTTTAGTTTAGTTCGATTGACTTTTAAAATAAAATCCGAAACAAACCAAACTAAACCAAACGAAACCAATTAAGTTTGGATTGGATCGTTTGGTGCGGTTTTTTAGGACAATATTTTTTTTTGTTTTCAACACGAAAATCAAATTAAAAAGCTAAAACATAACATATTTTCAACAATGTTTTAAATTTCATCTAACAATGCAATTTTATTTTCATCCAACAATGTTCCCAGCTACGTAGACCAAATTAAAACGTGGACAAAAAGTAATCCTATTTTCTAAGAAATACAAAAGACTAAAATTGTAATCATTCTCTAAGAGTTCAAGTAGCACATAAATATATTATTTTAAAAGAAAAAGCAAATAAGAAACTTAACAAGAGAAAAAAATATGTTATTTTATTAAAGTTCCATTGAATTTCTGTGAGTATCGCTCATGATGATATATATTTAATTAATGTTTTTCTTATATTACGGTTTGGTTTGGTTTGGTGGGTAAAATCAAAACCTCAAACCGAACCAAACTATGCGGTTGTGTAAAAAAATAATCTGAATACATCCGAACCAAATGCGTTTTTGATTTGAATTGTTTCGATTTACAGTTTTTCTTTTGGATTGGTTTAGTTTTTAACACTCCTAATATATACAAGTGAAATTTTGTTTTTCTTTAGTTAATTTCAAGCCTAAACATTTTGTGTATCATATACTCATTTTGCAATTTTTTTTTTTTTCATTTTGCAATTTGTTTTCTTTTGTTCTTATGATACTCTTTGTTAATTTAGTCCATATTATCTCTGGTCATATTTATAAACATAACACTACTTTTTACATTTATTGAATACATAATGTACTTGATATATACATATATATATATATATTATAATCCAAATAAATTAAGTATTTAATGAATCTAAAAAGTAATTTTTTGCTTATAAATATTACTAGAGGGAAGTATAGTGTAACTTTTTTTCCTTTAAGTCTCAAGAAA
>Ga0315914_1005903_pt1 | contig 17632 bp, 12 predicted proteins | sample MpolenodulesMG_FD_203920 | JGI IMG/M metagenome (GOLD analysis project Ga0315914, IMG submission 203920) | Medicago polymorpha root nodule microbial communities from Los Angeles, California, United States - elongated nodules | ecosystem: Host-associated > Plants > Roots > Nodule | place: USA...
CTATTGAACTCGTGCTGCAATTACTTAATCTATGTTATTCAACAATTCAAACAATTACACACCATGGATGAAACTGAAACTACCAAACTCAAATATCATAAATTAGTAATGCTGAATTGCTCTGTATTTATCTAGTACTAATAATCATTCGTTTTGTAATGAAATTATTACAGATAATAAATTTAAAGTGCTTTAAGTGGTTTGAATGCTAGATTGGATGCAACTATCCTAGTAACATACACTTGCCCACGCGTCACATCTTGAGAAGAATATCATCACCTTCACTCATTGTCTTGATAAGCCAGTTAACCTTAGCAGATATTTAGTTTTACTATATCTCTGCAATGAAAATTAAACCAGTCACTCTCATTATTCACAATCTGTCCTACAATGTTCTCTTTATTCAAAATGTCCACTCATAGTAATTAGGAGAATATGATTGCAATAACAACCAATCCAATCCTCTCTCCATTTAGTTATTCAAATTGAAAAATGTGTGTCACCCTCCAATTCTTTATTCATGTGATTTTGCAGCAGGAAAATTTCATGAACAACTTTCTAAGGCACTAATCAAATTTTTCAATTGCGGTCTTTTGATTGGATGAGATTTGAACTTGCAATAACAAAATAGATTCAATATTTGCTGAAAGTAATGATATAACAATTGATTTATTCATCCATTAATTCCTTTGATTGAAACCCGTATAGATTAAAAAGTCTTGGATTGAAGAATTGGATATGATAACTATTGAAAAAGGAAGCTAAGTTATCAAAAGTAGAGATGGAGAGTTACCAAATTGGAAGGAAAAGCAGGAGAACCATAGCTGAAGCCACATGTTATTGCCCTTCCGGCCAGCTGTAACAATGTCCTGCGAATGAATACATTGCAAAAAAGTACACAATGAGTTCACTTAATCACAAGTCTGATAAATGTGAATGTTCAACTATCAAAGCTATATAATTCAAGTTAAGTCATATTAATCCTTACAAAGTTTGAATTTTTTTTTTATTTTTTTATGGTGACCGGGGTTCGAACCCCGGACTTGATATATATTTATGCATTGTTCCTATCAATTGAGTTAAATTCATGAAGACAAAACTTTGAATTTATTATGAATTAACATAATAAATAAAAAATGTTTAAAATATTTTTTGAAGGCTAAAAAATGTTAAAAAATAAAAGTTTTTTTTTCTTCACAAATACTATATTTACTCAATAAGGTTTATTTTGCGTAACATGAATACAAATTTGTATCATCAGATAAATAAATTATTAAATATTTGAATAGGAGAAACAATTTAAGGAGCCTGAAATAATAACATAAATAATATCAAAATAGTTGGTTTTTTCTATTTCATTTATACTCTATAACAAATTTCGTTATAAGAATACCATATTTTTGGTGTCTTTCAAAAAGATAAGAATTTATATTATATAATATTATATTTGTTACATTGTTGGTGTCATGGAAGCATATATGTTTCGTTTTTTTGAATAAGAAAAATATATGTATATTTTTTTTTTGGCACACAAATACCTTCCAACATCTCAATGCCCATACGTAGGTCACAAGCTTGTGTTACCATCTTAATGCATAGTTTGTTATAATATAAAAGTGCAATATATATATATATATATATATATATATATATATATATAAGTATAAATTTTTAAGGCATCTATACCTTTTTTTGAAGAAAAGACATCTACAATTTTACTTTTAATTAAAATAAAAAATTTATAAAAATAATCATACGCATTTTGCAACGCCAAAAAAAATTATACGCATTAGCATAACAAAAAAAACAAACACACATAAAGTATTACTCTAAACGCTAATGTGTGTGTGTATATATTTGCGAGGTTGAAGAAAGAAAATAAAAATATTTGGTATCATTAAATGACAATGTGAATAAAAATATTTGTGAGGTTGTGATGATTAAATGATATTGAAATTAAAGTGATAAAAAGATAATAAAATTCCTTTGTAAAAAATGTAATAAAATTAAATGGAACCTCTTTAAAAAAATTTAAATGGAACGGTTCAAAAAAAAATTAAATCGGAGAAAAAAACATATTGAAATATAATATTAAAAAATAAAAGAAAATGTTCCCAACGTGAATTGAAGAGAGATGCTTGTGAAATAAATTGTCGAGAAGTAGCTTTTTGAAGTAGCATTCAACAACTTTTAGTCAAAGCTCATTCCATTCAATTTTATGCATTAAAAAGAGTACATTTTTAAGTAAGTACTTAATTGATATTGTATTTGGCCTAACTTCTCCTTAAAAATGTATAGAAGTTGGAAAAAACTGGGTCAAACGGTATCTTAATCTCCCACAACAGCAGTGTAGAAGCAACTGAATTTGGGAGAAAAAAGTTAAAAATAAAAAATTTAAAAATAGTTAAAAAATTTTAAAAATAGTTAAAAAAAATCGGTGAGGTAGCCCTCAACCAAGCAACACTAAAAAAAATTATATGCATTAGCGTAACAAAAAATAGACAAATGGACATAAAATATTACTCTAAATGTTAATGTGTGTGTGTGTATATTCGCGAGGTTGAAGAAATGAAATAAAAATATTTGGTATCATTAAATGACAGCGTGAATAAAAATATTTATGAGATTGTGATGTTTAAACGATATTGAAATTAAATATATAAGTGATAAAATGATAATAAAATTCTTTTGAAAAAAAGATAGTAAAATTAAATGGAACCTCCTTAAAAAATTAAATGGAACAGTTCAAAAAAATAAAATAAAATAAAGTTAAATGGGAAAAAAAACATATTGAAATATAATATTAAAAAATAAAAGAAAAAGTTCCCAGCGTGAGTTGAAAAGAGGTGCTTGTGAAATAAATTGTCGAGAAGTAGTTTTTTAAAGCAACATTCAACAACTTTTGGCCAAAACTCATTCCATTCAATTTTATGCATTAAAAAAAATTACTTTTTTTAGTAAGTACTTAATTGATACTGTGTTTGGCCTAATTTCTCCTTAAAAATGTAGAGAAGTTGGAAAAAAAGCCGGGTCAAACAATACCTTAATCTCCCACAACGGCAATGTAGAAGCAACTGAATTTGGGGGAAAAAATTGAAAAATAGTTGAAAACATAAAAATTGGAAAATAGTTAAAAGTTATTAAAAATATAAAATTATAAAATAATTAAAAAAATTGGTGAGGGGTAAAATGAGAAATATGCCAAAAAATAGTGATGTGGCAACAAAGAGAATTCAGCAATTAGAAAAATACAAAAATGCCCCTCCCAAGGGCAAAATGGGAAATTCATAAACCTTTTTGTGGTAAAAAAACAGAAGAGAGAGTCTTCATGATTTTTGAAAAAAGTGTTACCATTTGTCGTGAGAAAATTTCTTCGCAAATATCACGAATCTAAAATTAACCAACACATTATGCAATATGTGACCAAAAATATCACAGAAATATACGCATCCTCTTGTTTCTAACATAGCGAATGTTTATGTGTCTGTGATTTGAAGTTATAAACAATTGTGTTGTACCGTTTGCAAAGTGAATGAATTACATATTTCGTGTCTTTTTCCTTGCACGTGTTGCACACATGATTTTTGTTTAGACTTCTTTTTCATTTGATTAAATTAACCATGTGGAATTGAATCGTCAGATACAATGGAATACAACTCTATTAAAAATTGCAAAAAAAAAGGATGCAAATTAAGATTCATTATCCATTTTACTCATATTGTGAGATTCTTGTGAAATGTTTACTCACGATAAATAACATTATTCTTTTGAAAAACAAATAACAAATGAAGTGGAATAAAGATAATTTTATATCAAAAAATTCATATAAATAGACTTTTTATATAGTAAAAAAAAGAATTTTTTTTCATTGAGTATAAATAGATTTTCTATACCTAGAACTTTATCAACCATCACTAACAGTGTCCAATTTCTATTACAAATTAAACTGAAAAAGTTTAAAGTGTGTTTACAATAAATATATCTTCAAATTTCAATAGATTAGTGAGGTGAAATGATTAACAACTTTACAAGTAATTCATAAGAGTTGGATATCTTATCTATTAAAAGTGGTACCTTAGAATTATTTTAATGATAAAATGTGTTATAAATCTTTACAGCTCAAAAACTAAAAGATTAACATCCTTTAGGAAAAAAACTAATAGATTAATATAAAAACTAATAATTTAGATATTATAAAGTCTATTGTTATTCGTAAAATAAAGTCTCTTTAAAATGATTGTCTTCTTAATTAAGCCTTAAAACATGGAAGACCTTCACCAACTACCACTCATGAAAGTGGCTGTTTTTTGTCAAGAAAACAGAAAGTGGTTGTTTCTTCATTTTCATTTTGGTTTCCAAAAACTTAGGTTTTTGTACGCAATATAGAATGAAAGAAATTTTCTAGAGTGAGCATGGTGAAATTTTGTAAGAAATATAAAATGATACTAAGATCACTATTAATTGAATCAAATTTCGCAAATGAGATCAAAAAGAAAGTATAACAACGGTGAGACCTCATCAATCCTCTAACTCAATTATTCTTTTGTTCGAAACATTTATTCTGTGTTTATTTTTTTTTCATACTGTTTTATTTTTCAATTTTGTCTTTTTGAGAAAGTGTCAACAAAAGACCTCATCTAATTGCAGTATGCGGATTTAACTTTTCTTTTTGAGAAAGTGTCAACAAAAACCTCATCTAATTGCACTACGCGGATTTAACTCTTTGAAAACTTCCTTGAAAAAAAAAAAAGGCCAAATACCTCATTGAGTCCTTTAAGTTTCATGTTTGTTTTAGATAGGTTCTTTAAGTTTCTAAGGTTTCAGATACGTCCTTTAAGTTTCGAGTTTGTTTCGGGTAGGTCCTTTAAGTTTCTAAGGTTTCAGATAGGTTCTTTAAGTTTCGAGTTTCGCTTAACGAACATATCAACTTTGGATTAACGGAGGTTGATAGAAAGGACCTATCTGAAACAAACTCGAAACTTAAAGGACTTATCTGAAACCTTAGAAACTTAAAGGACCTATCCGAAACAAACTCAAAACTTAAAGGATCTATCTGAAACTTTAGAAACTTAAAGGACCTATCTGAAACAAACGTGAAACTTAAAGGACTTAGGGAGGCATTTGACCTATATAATAATATACTAATTCCCAAACACGCTGAGCGACAAATTTCAAAGTGGGTGGGTGGGAGTGTGAGGTTGGTAAGGCATGGAAACAATGCCGGCCTAAGGGGCTGTCACTAAAGCAAGAGCTTTAGGCCCCTGAATTTTTTAGGCTTCATGTTTTTGGTTTTGAAAATATTTTCATACGTTAAATTTTAAAAGCATTTTCACTCAGATCTCAAGTTGTTTGTAAGCGAAGAGTAATTCATGTTGCAAGTTCAATTTCAATGATGGTTATTTTATTGGTTATTTGAACTTTAAATCTTTTTGCCTTCATATTCTTATCAATCTAATTCGATGTCGGTTGTTCTAAATATATTGCGACAAGTAGTGTGTAATCAAAATTTGTAAAAGTAAAAAATTAATTTATATTTGTATAATTTTAATATTATTTTGTTATTTTAAGATCTCTAACAATTCCTAATAATGTCTATATTAAATATTATTTTCAACATGCACGCGCGCGCGCACACACACACACACATATATATATATATTAAAAAAGTCACGCACTAACGAAGTTGATTATAACGAAAGATGATATACTCTCACAATATGACAAACCAAAGTTTGATTTCTAGCTGATAAAATATTCATATTTAATTAGTGTCTGGCGTATATCATATATAATTACTTTCCATTGAGGAAACTTATGGAATTTTTTTTCTTAATTTTATCTTATTCTCTCTAAACGCAATTAAAAGACATATATTTAAATTTTGTTTTAGGCCTAAAAATACATTTGGCCGACCCTGACTGAAGGAAATTTCCAATGCTGAAATTCAAAAGGTGTTAAGATTAAGCTACGTTGAATTAGATGAAACATAGAAAAATATATTTCTAGACATTGCATGTTTTTTCAAGGTTGTGAAAGCAGCAACAGAGTAACAAAACTATTAAATGCGTATCGTTTCTTTGCAGAAATTGGGATAAGAAACCTTATAGACAAAACTCTTGTAACTATTACTTACAATCGCATAGAGATGTATGACCTGATACAATAAATGGGTAGGCAAATTGTTCGTGAAGAATCTATCAAAAACCCTAGACAATGCAGTAGATTGTGGAACGCTGGCAAAATTTGTGATGTGTTGACAAACAATAATGTAAGAATGATATATATCTTGACTTGCATTCCAAGAAACATGTATTTATATTGTTCTTCCATTATATATTGTTACAGAATTTGTCGAGTTTAGTGAGAATTGACCTTGGTGTGTCTGCACACTTAATAGAGTGTCCAAATTTTTCCGTTGCCCCAAATCTTAAGCATATAAATCTTGAAAATTGTGAAAGCATGCCTCATGTTGACCCATGTATTTTCAATATCCCAAAGCTTGAAGAGTTAGATGTGGATGGATGTAAGTTACTTAAGAGCATCTACAGCAACACTCGTTCACAATCTTTCCATCAACTTTGCACATCAGAAATCTTGAAATATTTTCTTTTCACATATGTGAGAGTCTTGTGATCTTCCTGAAAACTTTGCACACCATATCATACTTTCTGGCTCAAAGATGAATGAGAAAGGCACATTAACCACCTTGCGTAAAGTACTCCCTAGCCCTTGCTTCAGGTATATTAGAAGTTTAATTTTCAATGTTTGTCATAATTTATCTGAAATCCCAAACAACATCTCCTTGCTTGTTCTATCATATACTTGCCTAAAAGCATTAATTGTCTTCCAAGACTCATGTTTCTTGAAGCTGGTCATTGTGAAATGCTTCAATCTATACCTTCTCTTCCACAATCCATTCAATGGTTCCATGTTTGGAACTGCGAATCTCTTAAGAGATGAGAACAAAAAAAAACACGGAAATATGTGTACTTTTCTCCTCCTTGACTGCATAAAATTGGACCAACATTCATTTTTTCCGTTTTGAAAGATGCCATTGTAAGGATTGAACTTGGAGCAAAACCACTACTACCGGCAGATATATTAGAAAACAATGAAGATGCATCTTCAAGTGATGATGATGATATTGACGATGATGATGCTTTAAGAGATGGTAAGATTTGCTACATGTTACCGGTTGGCTATTTTGAAATTGGAGGCCTGTTCCATTACTATTCTACACAAACTTTGGTGACTATTGAACTTCCCTTAGTGATAATTTTGGTTTCATTTTCTACTTGGTTCTTTCTCAAGTTCGCATTGGAGATGGTGGAAGTTTTGGATGTGAATGCTACTTAGAAACCACTTGCGGTGAATTTATTAGGACAAGTAGTGTGTAAATGAAGAGTCATAGTTTATGTTGCAAGTTCAATTTCAATGGTAGCTATTTTATTAGTTATTTGAACTTCAAATTCATTTTGCCCTCAGATTCCTATCAATCTAATTCGATGTCGGTTGTTCTAAATATATTAAGACAGGTAGTGTGTAATCAAAGTTTGTAAAAGTAAAAAATTAATTTATATTTATATCATTTTAATATTATTTTATTATTTTAAGATCTTTAACAATTGGTAAATAATGTCTATATTAAATATTATTTTTAACACGCACGCCCCTGCACGCGCGCACACATACGTGTGTGTCTATTAAAAAGGTCACGCACTAACGAAGTTGATTACAACGAAAGATTATATACTCTCACAATGTGACAAACCAAAAATTGATTTTTTGCTGACAAAATACTCATATTTAATTAGTGTCTGACGCTTATCATATACTATTACTTTCCATTGAGGGAACTTATGAAGTATTTTTCTTAATTTTATCTTATTCTCACTAAACGCAGTTAAACAACCTCTATTTAAATTTCATTTTAGGCCTAAAAATAAATTTGGCCAGCCCTGCATGGAAATGCTTATATATTAGTTTAACCCTAATATGATTTGCTTATACTATTTCTAAGAAGGATTGAATTAAACTATTTTTTGCTCACATGTTTTAGTCATTACTCAAATAATTTGTTTATAAAGGTAAAATATTAGTAAAACGAATTATTTAAACTAAATTACTTAAATTGGATATGAATTTTAAACTAAAAGCTTGAGACATTTCATTTAATAATAGTTTGAATAAATGTTAGAATATTGATAAATAAATCTAAAAACTAGCTAGAATAAGGTTATTTTTAAAAGGGTTTTTCTATCATGTGCAATGTTAAGAAATTTAAAATAGTAATTTTGCATTGGAACTTGAACATTTTGTATAAAATATATAACTTTTTGTTAAATAATTGTTGGTTTCAATAAAAACTTGCTACTTTTAGTTATCTTAACATGTGCAACATTGCACATGTTAGAAAAACCCTTTTAAAAATAATAACTTCATACTTTTTTTTAAATCTCTAAACAAAAAATTTATATTCTTTTAACAAACGCACCCTAAAACAGTCTCATTGGCTTGAATGAGTTAGATAATTTCAAATTCATTTCTGTTAACTTATACATTTTTTCATTTTTTTAAGCGAAAGGAAATTAAATAAAATGAAAAGGAAATACAAGCTGGGGGGGGGGGGGCATGAACCCGACCCAGAAACCACAAGTACAAACCCAAACGGGTGATACAACAAATCAATACATAAGTGGTATAAAAAATAACTCTAAACAAAACTACCACGGACAATCCAGCACAACCACGTATGAATGCGAAACCGAATTGCAAAAAAATGCAGAGTGGATGTTCAGAGTATTAAAGTAGGCGTATGGATCTCTGCCAACACAGAAATGATCCAAGGTCTAGCAGCTCCCTAAAACATTAGCAAGCGTCAACGCCCTTTCAGACCAAACCAATCCAATCGCAGTCCAAAAAGAACAAACTTTAGAACAAAGTCCATCGGCGATGCATGAAACAACGACAACGGATTTGTGATTCCAATCATATCATTCTGTTGTAGTTAATTCAACAATTGGAATTAAAAAGTGCAAACCTCTTGCACTGAATCAATTGGCTGAGTAATCACTATAGCACGGTGAAGGCTCTCACAAATTTGTTGAATTAGAAAAGTAGTTTATCTTTGAAGTTTAGCAAAAGAACGTTGAGAATTGAGGTGATAGAAAAATACAAAGAAGATCTAACGGAGCCCACAAATAAGTTAGCGTAAATAACAACTCCTTGGAGCTTGGACCGAGGGCCAGCCCATGTCTGCCATCTTGACAATTGATTACTCAATTGTATTTGTATTCTCTTAAGTTCGTCTTTTTATTAGTTTTTTTCTTTGACGATTTCATTCTCTCTCAAATTTTTAATTGTTATAGTTAAAGTTTTCTATTTTCTTTCGTTTATTTAAAACTAGTGAATTCACATAATTTCTTTTGATAAAATTCTCCATTTAAAAATTTACAATTTGAATAGATTAAATTGTTATCAATTTATTTCTATTAAAATTCACTATTTTTTTATCATTTGAAATATATCTCCTTGAAATTAATAAAACAATTTAATATCAATATTACTTACACATGAATAGGAGGCAGACGGACAATAAGTTACACCGCTAGATCTTTTTGGATGGCAAAATCAATCCTCGTAAACACAACATTCATGAACTTGAGACATAACATTACTATGCATAACACTTTGGACTTTATGTAGAAGGTCAACAACCTCTGATTCTAGGAAGCCGAAAGTGTCAAAAGCAAATGGTATAAAAGCATGTTGATTGTCAGAACACGATTTCTCATGTTTGACCACTTTGCTTGACTCAGCTTTTAGGGCTGCCTGCCCTACCGTAAAAGCCCCGACCCCTAAACTCACAAGTGGTGAAACCCCCAGTCAAGTCCACACATGCATGTTTTCCTCCAACCCATTCGTACACCATAACATCTGCAGACCTAAGTGTCGATCTTCAATCTTGTGGGTCAGTCAGAAAGTTCACAGGCGCCTCCTTCTTCACCGATACTCCCGCCCACCTGAATTTATAACAAAGTCATGCTTGTACTTAAAGTCGGGAAGCTCCTTACAATGAACGACATGCTCCCCAAAAGTATCCAGACACGCCTTACGACAAACTGGACACACCTCATCAATAGAAAAATAGTGGAATCATAAAAAATTGGGAGTTAAAAGGTATGTATGGTGGCCGGAAGAGTTAATTGTCTCAACAAAAAAAAAGAGTGGAAGAGTTAAGGAGTGGAATAAGAAAAATAGTATTGGGTTCGATTTCCACCTTCAAAAAATAAACAATTAACATACTAATATTTAGGTATGACAACAAAACTCATACATGCAAATACCATCCCGAATCAAACTTATTTTGACGGGTTTTCCACATTTTGGTTGGCTTGGGTATGAGTTTGGGTTTTCCCCAATTTTAAAATACGAGTATAGGACAGGTAACAAGGGATATAGGTACCCACCTCGAACTCATACCCAAATCCGTTTCGAATGTATAAAATCAATTTATTACCCCTTTTATATAAATAGAAACTCAAATCCTAAACCATTTCATTCACACGATCAGAGTCTGAGTCTCAAATATGACACTCATTTCTCAGAGTTCTCTATTCTCCCTCCATGTCTCACATTCTCGGTATCTCTCTTCTCCATCACCATAGCCATAGATTGTCATCATTTCTTTGTTGGACAATTCATTACAACATCGCATCCGGGGCTGTAAAATACTTTTTTTTATTAAAAAAATTATCCACCGCGGAGATGGGGATGAAACAGGGATACCCGAACTAATCAGGGGACGAGGATAATATTTAATTTTTCATCCCTGTTGGTTATGTATATGGTAACATGCAAGTATATGTTAGTAAGATATGGAGACAGTTTAAGAATATAATTTCTAATTCTTAAAGTCTCCATCTTCGCCTCTTACATCCAACACATTTAAACTATCTTTGAACTCTTTTAACCGCCCTTATTCTATCTATGATGTGTATGCCATTCTCGATGACTTACCTATGTTGAATAATAAAATCTAATTTGATAATTTAATGGGTAGAACAGCCGAATTTCTTCATACTTTACGCTCTAGTCATTATTATAAACAAAAATTATCTACTTGCAAACTATCAATACAAATTTTTGCCGACGTTATTTAGTTTTTTTTTTGCACTCTAGTCATTTAAGATTTTATTTTTGCACTCCCGTCATTATTAATTATTATTGATGCTGGAGTTTTTTTTTTGTTGACATTATTTGATTAACGCTAGTAGTTGAGTGAACTTTTTAAATAAAACCACAGTCCACAAATGATAATATAGTAAATTTAACTTAAGTTTTACATAAAATCTTTAACTTTATATTTACACTTAACTAACTTTTTTGGTACAACTTAACTAAACTAAAAAATTTTAGTCACACCAAAAATCGCATTTTGATAATAATAGTCCGAGGGAGTAGTAGTATCATGAAATAAATGTGACTTATAGGATATAACGCCTCCATGCTGTCTTCAATATTCATTCAGCCGGTAAAGTGAATCAACCAATCCAACAGCTATTGATTTCTCTGTCTTAATTCTTTTTGATATAGTTTGTTGTCGGTGAAAGTGAATAAGTGTGATATTTGAGGTTCAAATTCCGATCTTTACATATACAATAATGTATTGTTATTTAATTGAACTATGCTTATGGTAACACTCGAGAGTCTCTTTATCTAATATTTCTGCCAATATACTTGATTTCTTTATTATAAGAAAAAATATTAGTATACAAAATATGGACATTAGTATAAATTAAAAATTTTGCCAATTAATTTCTCAATTTCTTAAAAAAAAATTGAAAATAATTTTTTCTCAATTAATATTTACCAATCTGACAAAAAAAAAGTTTCATTCCATTTAATAAAACTTAACCTTGATGTTTTTTGCGTGAATAAACAGTAAATTTGAAGTTCGAACTATAACTCTAGTATATTATGCAAATGTTTATATCAACGAAGTTATACTCTCTAAAAAAAAATGTTTACACATGAAATCAAAATGTCAATCAATCACAATGATTCTTTCAAAACAAAAATCAAGCACTATGATTAAAATTATAATATACCCTAAAAGTAGTAGGAGGATATTCGAGTTCCAAATTCCATTAAATTAAATTTGGCATTAAATACTAGTCATCGAAAACAAGTCATAAGTCATAACAGCATAACGCAACTAAACTAAAACCCCTGAGTGCGCAGCTTCGTAAGTGACTGAAAAGGCAAAAGCTGAAAAAACAACAATGTCGTCGATCGCTTTTTCCTTCGTTCCTCCTTCTTCCCATTCTCTTTCTTCTCATTCTCCTTCCACTCCTAAATCCCTCCCTTCTTTTTCTTTCCCTCCACTTTCCCTCCGTCTCCGTCTCACTCCTTCTCCTTCTCCCTCCTTCCGTATCAACCACCGCACAGATCCTCTCTTCATTCTCCATTCCACCGATTCCGGCGGAGATTCATTCGGAGGTCACGGTGGAGATGACGGTAATAACAATGACGGACATGGACATGGACATGGAGGACACGGAGACGGAGAAAGCAATGACGGAAAGAGCGGCGGATTAAATGAGGCGTTGTTGTTGTTGGCCCAAGCGGGGAGGTCGTTGGAGAGTGTGCCGGCTGACTTAGCTTCTGCTATCAAGGAAGGTAAGATTCCGGCGTCTGTAGTTGAGAGGTTTTTGGAGCTTGAGAAGTCTCCGTTTATGCGCTGGTTGCTTCAGTTTGGTGGTTTTAAAGAGCGTCTTCTTGCTGATGATCTTTTTCTTGCTAAGGTTGGATTTGAATGCGGCGTCGGCGTTTTCACCAAGGTTTCATTCTTACACTCTTTCAATTTCATTTTTCATTTAGCTTCCAAGGTTTATCTCTTATTTATTGTATTGTGTGTGTTATTCAGATTTGCTGAATTAATTAAAGCATGAGAAGGCGTTAATAACAATGTTATTTTTTATTTTAATCGAGGGATTCATGGTTTTAAATTGCGGATGCTGTTGCAGAGGCTACCGCATCAGCAATATTGCATCCGCAATTTGAAACCATGGAGAGATTGAATAATTTAAATATCGTTATTGGTGAAATAAAATTTTAATTAAATCGAGTGTTTTGGTATGAGATTCATAATGAATTGTATTATTATTGTGTAAGAAGATTGGTTTAATTTACACTTAAATTGTATTTTTTTTTTACTCTGTTCGAACTTATAATGTACTTTGTGTATTTATGTGTTGATTGACAATCTGGGCTCACTTGTATTTCTTGTCCCCCTAGACTGCTGCTGAGTATGATCGCCGGAGAGAGAAATTCTTCGATGAGCTGGAAATTGTGTTCGCCGATGTGGTAAGAATATTCTCAATTACTCAAATTTTTCCCAGTGAATTTCCTTGCTTAGTTACTGTTACTACATATGATGACGGCTTGTGATGGATATGAGCTATGAAGCACGGACACCGGACACGACACTGACACCAACACGCCGACACGGATAATAATTTGAGAAAATGATATAATTTAGTGTAATCATAGGTGTCGTGTCGGTGTCGGTGTCGGACACTGACGCGTGTCCGACACGGGACACGCCTAATCCGAGGAGTGTCCGTGCTTCATAGGATATGAGCATGCAGTACACTGCTGTTCTTTGGGGATTATTTTCTTTTATGTATGCTTGTTAGCATTTTGATCTTTGCCATGGACAATTTTTACATGTTTCTGAGATGCATTGTGTGTCAAAGCTTTTGATTGACTATACAATTTGAGACATCTGTTGAGAAAACAATTTTTTTCGATTTCCTCATTGTTATAAGCTGTATTTGCTGTAATGATTCATATAAACGAATTGGATAAATTAACAGTTTTTTTGGCTTATAAAAACACAGTTTCTTTGGTATTAGGTCCAAATACTTCTGATGCTACTATAGATACTTTTAATGGAAAGCACTCTCTTTTGTTTGGGTAAAGAATACTTCATTTCTCAGTGGAAGAGTTTATATATTAATGTTTCAATTAAATCTTGGACATTTTACTCCTTAATACATATGTCTGTTAACTTCCATTTTTACATGCCATCGTTTAGAAAAAAATATTGCTTCCTGTGAAACATGTATTTTAGTCAATTCCCATAACATCCCTATTGCATTGTTCTCAGGTCATGGCTATAATCGCAGATTTCATGCTAGTTTATCTACCTGCACCTACGGTTTCTCTTAGACCACCACTTGGAGTCAGTGCAGGGGCTATTACTAAGTTTTTCCACAACTGCCCAGATAATGCATTCCAGGTCTTGATATATCCCATAGCTTACTTTCACATGGCTTTCATTACTTAAACATTTTTCACAACCTAATGGTAGTATTTACTTACGCATTCTTAATTTCCTTCCACAGGTTGCTCTCTCTGGATCATCATATTCTTTCTTGCAAAGAGTTGGTGCAATTGTGGTATGTATAATTTGGAAACTTATGTTTTATCCTTTCTTTGTAGTTTCCTGTGGCTAGTGACTAATTGTTCTACAAAATGTGGTTACCTTGCACAGCGTAATGGGTCCAAGCTTTTTGCGGTTGGATCTGCTTCGTCACTGGTTAGTTCTCATTTGCCTAATTATGGTACTCTTGTGCTTTGTGGTTTAATAAAAAAAAGTATATAAATTTTGACATCATTTGACCTTCTCCTCACATTACTCTTATGAGCACTTCGGAACGCATATTAGCCGAAACAAAAGTTAAGCAGAGTCATGATTTTGCAGTGGGGTTGACTCATGCAGTTTTCTCATTTACCTTTAAATTATGGCTTTGGTTCTAGCCGGGCTTATAGTGTTTAAATTCCAAAAATACAAATGTTGAGACCAGTCACACACATCGTCACACTATGATTTTTAGTTTTCCCGTTAACCTTAAAATTATGGGTATGATACTAGAGTCAGAGCTTGTACTGTTGAAGTTCTAGCATGGAAAAGAGTTATTTGTAATGTTTCTTGTAGGCTGTTTGAATGCTATGGGTATTATTTTGAAGAGTTATTTTTCTATTCATGACAATGTTGTGAGTGCTATTTGAATTCGCTCTCTACAAGTTTGTTGTATCGTTAAGTTTAATTCAGTTTGTCTATGATGCAGTGCAAGCCTAACTCTTGGTCATTGGCTTGCACTATTTATATCTAAATATGATTTTGTTGTAATATATATCTTCTATTATGATAAACTACTTTTGCACTGCAACATCAAATATGATTATGAAATCATTTATCTACTGGTTCTGAAGAACAAGATAGTGAAGGGTCTAAAATCTGCCAAAGTATCTATATCATATATTACAGCCTTTTCTTTCAATAAAAGATTTTGCCGAGTGTTATTTGCATTCATTGTTTTAAATGTAAGTGGAATCAACTAAGTTCAAACATTGACATTTGCATTTTGCTTTCATTCAGGTTGGGACAGTTGTGACTAATGCCGCAATTAATGCAAAGAAGGCTGTTAATAAGGATTCTGCAGAGGAAATTGAAAATGTTCCCATATTTTCTACCAGTGCTGCTTATGGTGTTTATATGGCAGTTTCTAGCAATCTCAGGTAAAAAGAATAATCTGATTACCATTTGTGAGATTTTATGAAGCAAATCTAAAATCAACTAATGCTTTGGTCAACTAATGTTGAATCAATTTTTTGACGTTTTTTGTTTGACTTTTGGAAGAAAATTACTGTTTATAAATTGAAACTTTATATTTTGTCACATCATGCATGTTACAATGATCACTTTCCATCATATTAAAAATGTTTGAGTTGTTCACATAGATTGTTGTCTAAAGCTTCTACTAAGAATCTGATTTGCCTGATAGGTACCAAGTTCTTTCTGGAATTATTGAACAGAGGCTTTTGGAACCTTTGTTGCACCAGCACAAGCTTGTACTTAGTGCTCTTTGCTTTGCTGTTCGAACTGGCAATACGTATTTGGGTTCATTATTGTAAGAAACTTCATATCTTTTCTGATTACTTGTAAAAGAATCTTTTCTTGTTACTAGTAACTTATGTTTTATGATTTTGCCTTTACAGATGGGTGGATTATGCACGTTGGATAGGGGTTCAGTAGACACAAGACAAAGATAATGATTTGGATCTTTCTCGACGGACTGCATTAATATCAAGAAGCGTGTTTCCTTCATTACTTGACATCAGAGAACAAATTAACGGAGTAGCCCAATAGTTTTTTTTATCTCTACATTTATTTTTGTGCGCTCATTGCCGAGCACTCTGGTTATTCTTATTTTTCTCATAAGTTTCCTCATTCAATTGATGTGACGAGGATGACAACACATATATACTTTTTTATCTTTGGGGTACAAGGATATAGTTTGAAAGTAGATGAGAATGTTGCAGCAGATTGAAAGATATTAAAGAAACAAGTTTTTTCTTAATGGCAAAAGAAATCCTCTGATTTTAACCTGAAACCCATCCCCATTTCTTGCTCTAGCATGAGACGCAGGTTGTGCATTATTTCACAAACTTAGCTTATGTTGAGAAATTCCTGCTTGATTTGGTAGATTTATGATATCTTTTATTTTGAGAGCTTTACTTAGGATTATGGCTGGTTGAGTTACATTCAGTCCGGATGCATTTCTTTTTATTGAGCAAATTTGTTGTTGATTGATTGTGTTCAATTATTAATTTTTCATTTTTTTCTTCATTGCATATCATTGTCATCTTTTAAAAAAAAAATTGTCATGTTAGCGAATAAAACGTGAATGGTCATAATCTGTGTAAGTAGGATGATTTGCAAATAGCATGATTAAATCCTGTATCTGTCTTACAAGAGGGAAAGATGGTATTGAATTTGGAGGGTTTGTCAGATAGATGGATAGTACTTGGGTGACATAGAGTTGGGTGACATTGGTTTGCAAATGGTTATCATTATAAATGTTATGTTATTTTGATTTGTTAAAAGATTTGATTTTGAACTATTTTTGTTATCATATTATCAGTGCAAAATATCTATTGATTTTGTAGGTGATTAATTTTTCCAACTATACTCTTTTGTTTTGTGCTGATGTGTTATTGATACAAAGTTTTTACATTCGTTAATCTTCGTTGAAGAACCTATGGGGCACACAAAACGGGTTCTTCTCTCCCAACAAAATTCTTTGTCAACATAATTTGTACTTGAGACATTATTCAACGGATTTAAAAAGTTTGAACTTGTAGCATATATGCTTGTATTTCTAAGAAAATATTAGCGACAAGCACACCATTTGGAACGAGGATTAGTCTCTCACCCATGTTAGCAATATTTTTTTTGGTTCAGAAAAAGGTTTCTTAATGTTTTATCATATCTCTGAAATATAAAATTATGATAGCAAGTATATTTTGCAAGTTGACTTTGATTGATTCCATGTTTAGTAAGGTTGATGTCTGAAATTATTTTTTTATACAACTGGTTCTTGAATAATTAAGGCCAAATACCTCCTGAGTCCTTTAAGTTTTACGTTTGTTTCACATAGGTCCTTTAAGTTTCCAAGGTTTCAGATAGATCCTTTAAGTTTCGAGTTTGTTTCGGATAGGTCCTTTAAGTTTATAAGGTTTCAGATAGGTCCTTTAAGTTTCGAGTTTGTTTCAGATAGGT
>Ga0315914_1005904_pt1 | contig 17631 bp, 5 predicted proteins | sample MpolenodulesMG_FD_203920 | JGI IMG/M metagenome (GOLD analysis project Ga0315914, IMG submission 203920) | Medicago polymorpha root nodule microbial communities from Los Angeles, California, United States - elongated nodules | ecosystem: Host-associated > Plants > Roots > Nodule | place: USA...
ATAAAAATAAAATATATATATATATATATATATATATATATATATATATATATATATATATATATATATATATATGTTTCTGTCAAACCTTATTTCAGTAATACCATTTTATGTTTGGTCATTTTAAAGTGCAAATTATAATGAGGTGATTGGAAGAGTTTATTTGGCTATGTGTGTGTTAGGTTTAGCGGCGGTGAGAATTGAGTTTGAGATAATTGATTTTGGTTAAAATTGAGTTAAATGTGAATTGATTTATGCTTGGATATACTTTACTAAAAGTGATTCTTATGAGTTGATATTGTTTGGATAGTTTGAATCAAAATTGATTTTAAATGTGTAATGACAAACTTATCCTTTTAATTGTATTTAAATGTAAATATCTTATTCTTAACTTACCCAAAATCATAAATGGATTAGGTAAATATGACAATTGGTTAGGTCCTTAAAATAAAAATAACAATTGGTTAGGTCAATATGTGACCACCATAATAAAGTATGAGTAACCTTTTCGAATTTGGGTTGACTATAGTCAAGGCATTCACGGAATCAATATTGGTCGATGCATTTTTCAATGCAAACCTTTATATTTTTTAAAATGGAACATCTATGGTGCAGTCAGAAAATTGACTTTTTTGAAAAAGTTACTTTTTAAAAACCTAACATATGAGCTTGAAATGTGAACCAAAGAACCCAAAAATTTCTTTACAGGACCACACTAAGGTGATAAAACATGACTATATGCACTATTCATGTAAGATGTTTTCATCATTTTTTTTACTAATATGTAACGATAAATAATGGCATATAAAATGTTAAATTTGTCTCGATAAATAATTTTAAAATATAAATTTTTTAGAATTTTTGTTAATAAAAAATTAAAAATATTAAATATCAAAATTTTGCATACAATAAACTTCGTCAGTAATTTTGAGATTGAAGGGGTAATTATGTTATTTTATTCACTTACACATGTCAAAGAAGGTGGCGTTGATAGTTGTGTAAATGCTCAAATTTTGTCAAATAAAATGTAGTACTCGTCCACACAAATGTGACGTTAATAGTCAGTTTGGTCTCTCAATGTGTAATGATTAGTCACAATAGTTTTTCAATGTATTAAAATTTTAAAATAGTCTATGAATCTGCATTATGTTAGTCAAACTAGTCTCTGACGCTAAAATAATCTTCCAATATTCACAATAACTCTTTTCATATAGGTACTGAAATGAGAATAAGTAAATACTTGCAAAGACTGATATAAGATATAATAATAAGTAAGTATATCGAATGACTAATATGACAATATTAATGAAACATTTCAACATTAAAGTCTATTTTGACTAATAAAGTATATAATCAAAAATTATTTTAAAGAACTACTATCACTGCTCAAATTTTCGAATATCACCTTTGTTCTTTTACTTTTGTCAAATCTTTCTGTGATACCCTTCAAAGAAGTTGGTCAAGGCGCTGTATTGGAAAAGTTGCATTCTACGTACTTTACAATGTTAGTGCCTGTTTTTTTTTTTTTTTTTACGAATTTGATTTGACGTTCCTCCCCTTTAACTTATGCGTAATCCTTTTAGTGCTCTTGGATCTGAGAAAAAACAATCATGTTGTCTATTATATCTGCCTACTATTTCTTTATGTTCATTTTAAGTTGCACTTCATTTATCCTTCGTTTCAATACGTTTTACACAGCAACTGATACACAATTCAACAATTAATCTACTAACCTCCTCAAAAGAAAACAATTAATCTACTAATAAATTTTTGGTCAAGTAAATATTGACAACGAACACACTTGGATTCAAACTGAATTTTATACTGTAACCAAATTTATTTTTTTTGAATTTTATACATATTATTATAACTAGCGGAAAACGGGCACTACGTGTCCATCTATCTCCATTTTTTTTTATTTGTATTGTCTTATATTAATATTTTATGTTGCTTGTAGATTTAAGTTTTTAAAATAATATTAGATTCTTTTACTAAAAAATTTTGAAAAAATATTCAACTAAAAGATATTTTGCTTATTTTAAAGTGGTTGATGGCATCTCTGTCAATATTAACATGTAATTGGTGTTGAGATTGCTAAAGATGTCGTCAACCACTTGCTTACAATCAAGTTTGATAGAGACCGAAGAAAACCTCAAATTACTAAGCTAGTTTATCGCTTCTTTTAAACATATTATCGCTTCTTTCCAAAGCAAAGGCATCAAAGTGTTGCTCTCTATCGGAGGCGGCGTTGGAAGCTATTCTCTCAACTTGTCTTACGACACCACGCAGCTTGCAAACTACCTATGGAACAATTTCTTGGGTGGCACATCATCTTCAAGACCATTAGGTGATGCTGTTTTGGATGGAATCGATTTTGATATTGAAGCTGGTGATGGTGAATATTGGGATGAACTTGCAAAAGCACTTGATGGGTTTAGTTCACAGAAGAAAGTTTCTTTGTCAGCAGCACCACAATGTCCTTACCATGATGCTTATTTGGATTCAACTATTAATACTGGTTTAGTTGATTATGTTTGGGTTCAGTTTTATAATAATCCTCAATGTCAATACTCAAATGGAAACACTAACAATCTTGTTAATGCTTGGAATCAACGGACTTCAAGTCAAGCTAAACAAGTGTTTTTTATGTGTTCAATTTATAGGTATTTTGATAGATAGAAGTTTGTTATATGATTATATCTTCTTTTAAAGGGGCATGAAAAATTCTTAAATAGACACAAACTTAACAACTCATTATTCTTCAGAAGCAGTTCAAATAGATGGTACGCACAATGTGTAAGATCTTCTTGCCACATTTTCTGGTGTTGAGAAACAAAAGAAGTTGGACATTCCAGGCTCTAGCATCTAGCAATCCAAAGCAAGCTTTGGAAGGAAATTTTGCACTCATCACTCACAAACCGGATAAAAAAAATTCATTTGGAGATTAACATAGAATGTTATGCAAACAAGAAGCAACTTATACAAAAAAAAAAAAAAAAGGTTTGAATTTAGATATTACATGTATTTTTATTACTCTTGTACTGAAACATCAAACTACCTATTCGTACCTCCCAATTTCGGCTTGAATTAATCGCTTATGTACTTTTGAACATGTAAAGACATATTTGGTGTACAGATGTTCTGCACAACCCCGTGAAAATTTTGGTTTTGCAAGGAGCTAATGCCTCTTTAAACACCAACAAGGTTGTTCAACAAGAGGCAACAAAATCAATTTGTGGACTGGGAGGCCAGGTACAGAGGCTACATTATCATGCAGAGGATCTGAAGTGAGCATCCCTTGTACATGTTGAGTGACATATCAAAATGAAAGGAATCTATTATTAAAAGGATAAAACAAGTGTTTTATTTAAGCACAAAAATCCAAAATCACTAGTATTACGGTGACCAAAAGCATATATATATATTTTGCTTATAAGCAAATAATGGTATTAAACAATGTGTATAAGGGGTACTCAAATCCTTATATGCTTTGTGAACATATTAAATGATTACAACACCGATCAGAAAACACAAAACTAGATTTAGGCCCCCGACCTTCCAAAAAATCAGCGAAAACGCCCCTAAACACAATGTTGCTCCTCAATTGCCAAATACCCTGATGTAGCAAGCCAGATAAAATGTTAATTTTCATACCCTTCTTTCTTTGATTTAGCTAAATTACCAAAAAGAAGAAAATGCTTCCACACATCATCATGACTAATGTTTTCCAATCCCAACGAATCGAAAACATTCCTCCAAACATTTTTAACCGGAGTACAATTGAAAAATAAATGTTTCGAATCTTCCACCACAAGAACACTAAACTGTGAGGACTTGAAATAATACCTCTGATTGCCAAAGCAGCCTGAGCTGAAAGTTTATCAGGTGAATATATAATGCCATATAATATCAACTTGTAAAAGAAACAGAAAAATAGACATGCTCTCCCTTCCCCTTAGTAATGGGAGTAGAGATTCCACTTCTCCTTAGCAATGAAAGTAGAACTTCCACTTTTGTGTCCCATTCAATCATAAACAATGAAAGTGAAAATTCAACCTAAAGATATAAACATTCAACAAACTAAAATATCACTTTCAATTTTTATATCTCTTAACAATAAAACACAAAGCAACATTGACTGAATGACAATTGCAAAGAGAATAAAATCAAACACGATTTACTAAAGCCAAAGATCCGGAAGCTTAAAGGTACTACCTCCTATCTCAAATATAAGCAAAAAAATATATAAAAAATTGAAACGGCTAAACTTTATGATAGGCGCAAGCCCAAACACAAGACAAGCTAGGTGCGCAACAAAATTACGAAGCGAGGTAAAACCCTTTTAACACAAAGTAACAGCTCTTAAAGAGAAGAACAAAATAGCTGCTAACCCCAAAACCAATTGACAGGCACAACAGCAGCCCCACCCGAGCCAAAACAACACACCAACAGATAAATCCCTAAATGCTAAAGAGACCCCGACAAAAAGAAACACTGCCAGCGAAAAGAACGCACCACAACAGCAGAGCAGCATTGCTCAAACTACGGAAAACAACACCTGAACTCTACAGCTAACCCTCCTATACCCGAAAACATCACTACCAGCAGAAGCACATCACCCCATATTCAAACAATCCACAGGATCCCAACTACACTCGTAAAAAAAATACATGTAGGAATCTTCAACCTACTTAAATTCCACCTCCAAGACACAAGCTTCATCACTTCAAAAATTGTGGAATGCCAAATAAACCAAAAACCTTGTCGGATTTTCTTACTTCTCAATTCACCACTCAAACACGTAAAATGCGCAAATAAATTATGTGTAATAAAATTGATACCAATCCACCTCAAAACTTTAGATTACACATCTGAGGCTACCTCACAATTGAAAATCAAACAAGTTTGAGTTATCCTATGAAGCATGGATACGGACACCGAACACCAGACACTGACACCATTAATAATTACACCATTAATAATTACATGATTCAGTGTAATTACAAGTGTAGTGTTGGACACAACAAGTGTCGGACACTTGTACACGCCTCTAATCCGAGGAGGATGTATCTGATCAATTTTTTGACTAAATACATCAACTTCGTTTAACTTTTTCTTTTCTGCAAATATTTGAGACCAAGGTAGTATACATTAATCAAAATAATAAAAAATTGTACAAATTTCAAACAACAAAAAGAAACCCTTTGTTTAGAACATAAACAAATAATAATCAAATAATTTTCTGATTCAAATAACACAAAAATACGAAAATTAGAACCTTCAGGTTATCATCACAAGGCTGAAAGGGTCATAGCGAATTGAAAGGGTTGTGTGAGAGAGAGAAGAAAACGCGAGCTACAAAAAGAGGAACGTGATTCAGATTGAAAACTATTATGAAAAGAGAACATCATGGGAATGATTAAACCCCTTTTGATTCAGATTTGCTATTACTATCCACATGTTAGTTCCTTTGTTCTTGTAGCTTCAAGCGTTTTCTTCTCTCAATCGTCATTGCCGCTTTCTCGCTACCCTAATTCTTCACTTACCTTCGTTCGTTACCCTCCTTTTATATTTTCTCTTTTCCTTTATTTCACTCTAATTGCGGAAATAATAAGTTATTAAATTAATTAAAATCAAATATATTTAGAGACCAAGGCTCTAATAATTAAATTCTTTCAAGAAAAAAATTTCTAATGATAAAAATAAGTTCCTAGTAAATAAATACAATTTTTTTTTGAATAAAAATACAAATTTTTCTTAAAAAGTCATTATCTAATCTAAACGGTAAATAACATAAAAAAATAGACATTTTTGTAACTAATCAAATATAAAAAATTGGGCTCCAAATAATTTACCACAAATAACAACTGGGCTGTCAGTGCTTAAAATTTGAGCCCCTAAAAACGGGAGACATCGTACATTAGAGTTGGTTGTACACCCTTTAAGCCAGGTCTGACTATGGTGTAAAATTAACTTTTTTTAAAATGCGTGAAAAGAAATTATACAAATGGATTCAAATATAGAAATTTTGATTAAATAATAATTACACTAACTTTTAATAAAAACTTATTTCTTTTTGTTGTTTAACGAATGTCTCTAAAATACTTTTTACCATCTCCAACTTTTAATAGTATCAACTTGATTTCCCTAAAAAAAAAAAAAATAGTATCAACTTGATTGAACCATCCCTAAAAAAAAAAAAACTTGATTCAACCAAACCTACTTATTTTTCATTATTTTGATTCAAATTTTGTTAAAAACTATTGTAAAATTGATTCGAATCAATTGGTTTGGATTTATTTTCTTTCCAAAATCAATTGTTACACCACTAATCAAGTTAGTAAATTTTACACTAAAATATTAATAATACAAAAATAACAATCCAATTAATTATTTTAAATGAAACTTTTATATAGCAAAAAAAAAATCTAATTTTATTTTCTATAGTGCAAACCGTAACTATAGATGTTTTTGCGATAAATAATTTTTGGAAAGTGTTTTGATATAATCTTAAGCAAAGTCAAAATGTGATTTGTATTTCATTCAACTTATCGTTTAGTTGAGAGAAAATATATGATTGTGTTTTGAATTTAAAATATCATTTTGCAAGAAGACAAAAGAAAGAGTAAGTGTATGACTGTTGAGTTAGAGGGAGTATCACATTTTGTGGAAAACAATCACACAAATGGATTGGACCGCGTATCTTTACCCAAAATTTTGAAGTATTGAGTTTATGTATCATCTCGCTTTTTTATTATTCAACATCTCATTTTCAATCAATGTGGAAATTCTATCTCATATCATAGCTCCTTTAAAAAAAAGACCATGATTTTTTCATCCATATTAGATCAAGCGCAATTACACGAGTTGAACACAACAACTTAACCAAAAACCTAGACATATTTTAGTTTATAGAGCTCTCACTTATATACCATTCAACCTTCATTTTTATAAATAATGTGTTTCTTCTTACCTCACATTAGCCACAACATTATAAATCTCTAAATAACTTGAATATTACAAACAAAGTTAATAAGAATATACATTTGGTTTAGTGATCAAAATTTTTTTGGTTCATATATTTATTGTTCGAAATTTCTAATACACAAACCCTTATCCATTGAAAAACATGAAAATTTTCAACCGATAAAAAACAATTTCACATGGCCAATATTTAACACAAGTACACAACAATCCTCGTCATTCATTTCTTAAATAAATAAATAAATCCTAGTCATTCATGTACAATACAAGAATACAATACAATATAAAGATATACTTATACTGTATTGTATGTTTGTATTGTACGATACAATATAAGTATATAACCATTTCCGCTCGATACAATATAAGTATATAACCATTTCCACTCATTATGACTAGCTTAATCAAAGTTTATGCATTGGTTATAATGAATTTGGACTCAAAATTCTCTAAGAAAAGTTTTGAATTTGAGTCTTACGGATGGAAAATGGAAAAAATGTAGTCAAATGGAAATATCCCACTAAAGGTCTTCAGTCTAAACCAAACAAAGATTGAGCATCGTCTTGCCGATGATTTTCAGATCAATAGCATAGTTTTCAACAACAAAAAAACTCCTAACCAAAATTAAGTTCAGGTAAAATCTCAACAACTTCAAATTTTTCAACTAAAAATAAAAATGGATCTCCCAATGCCCAATATTTTACCCAACGATCCTCATCAAATATGTACAATACAAGTGGGCAATTTAAATCTATAGTATCACAAAATTTGAATAATGTACTGCTTGTTCCAAGCAATCAGCACTGCATTGGTACTTAATGGCGAAACATATATATCTCTTATACCTCATAGAGTAATGAGATGGACAACAACTATAGATATCAACACGACGCCACGGACTGTGGATGGGATGAAGATTTCAAATGAGACAATGCAGTATCGCTTTCTTCATTCTCATCAAAAGCAATTGGTTTTCCGCAAATATCTTTCCTGTGAACCAAATCAAAAAGACAGTATTATGAGAAACCTGTGTGATTTAGTGGGACCAAGTATCAAAATCGCGAGACTCATTAAAAATGTGTTAAACAAAGTGTTTGAGTATGCTTAGCACTCAACACAAAAATAAGTGGTCCTTTGTCAAATGATAAATTGCTTATGTATATGGATATTCTGTGACCAATAGCAATAACATTTTATCTTCAACGTCATGCTAAACTCAGGAATTCAACGTTACATAAAGGACCGTTGTGTATATTGTTCAGTATGAAGTATTTTAGCAAAAAAACCGCATCAGAAGTACAAACTTCTGAATATCGTTTTAACTTTCAAAGGCGAATAGAGCTCACAAGCAAACAACAGTGCTTTTATAGGCATACCTTTGAGCGATGATAGTATCCTCTGATAATGCCTTCTCCAACCTCTCTTCGAATGGCGTAGCATGCCAGCTTACTTTCTGGTCCTGAAAACAATCAGCATTAATTAGGCATAAGTAACATCTAGACTTCTAATTCTTTCGCATGGAAAATAGCTACTGTGGGTCATACTTCTTTGTATTTGTTGGTTGAATTTGGTATGCCATTGCCATCCCACCACTTAGGAGGAGGAGCATCAGAATTTTCCTCTTCAATCCAGTGTGCAGCAACCATCCCAATGATGGGCCTATCAACAGGAGTTTTGCGGGTCTGATTATAAGCCATCTCCATTTTCTTTCTTCTCTCCTCCAAAATAACAGATGCAGGCTTCAACCAAGAAGACAAGCCTTCTTCCACGGTAGATTCACTTTTATCTGGTGTAGACGTATTTTGAGACTGCTCAATTGATTTGTTCATCTTCCTTGAATCTTGCGCAGGAACATAATCGTCTTCCTCAAGTATCTTGCTCTTAGAGACATCCTCTCCTAAGCTGTTATTTGGATACACAAACTGGGACTTAACAGGGTAAACAGTTCCAGGAGTTTGCATCCCTTCAGATATCTTCATTGGGGTAGGATTTGGTGACTCTGTTTTCTTCGTATGCCATCCACCATAAGCTGACGACTCACAGGATGAAATATCAGTATCAGATTCAAAACGTACTGACTTGTTCCTCCCCTTATTCATTTCAGTCCCATCGGTCGGATGATAGCTCCCCTGCCCACTTCCTTCCGAAGAGTCATGATATTCCCATTGAGTATTGTGTGCATTGGAGATACAGCTGTAAATGAAAAAAGAAATTAACTTCCGAAAAGGTTATATTTAATATGATCAAAATACATGAGCACATTCAGTGAAAACCCCATAAGATATGACCTTAAAAAATGCAAAGGGGAAAAATGTAAAAATCATTTTCTGAAACACCGATTTTAAAGAGGAACACATTTTCTTAGGTTCTTTAATAGTCATAAGCTGAAGCCTGAAGTCTTTCTTATACAAGATGGTGTTCCCATCGCGCTAAGAGTAAATAAGAAAACATCCACCTAAATTGATTGTCTGGTTGTTTCTTCACATTCAATATTGTACATTACCAGCATTAAACAGGTTAATGATTGCCTTTCAAAAAAAAAACAGGTTAAAGATTAATAACCTGCTAGGCGTGTGGTCTGAACAATCTGTTCTTTTCTCCCATTCTTCACACTGTTTTTTAGGAGTTGGCGGATTGAATAGTTGGACATTAGTTGAAACATTCTCAGCAGAAGTATCAAGAAGCCAAGAACGAAACTTTGGAGGACCAGAATCGTTACTACATGAAGGTGACACTTTTAGTTTCTCCGATGCTTTCCGAATTTCAGCAGGAGTACTTGCTATGGTACCACAAGCTTTAAGAAACTTTGCCTGCAACATGTTTACAAAATCATGTAAACAAACTTAATAATACATAGAAGAATCAAAAAATTAAACAGAATAGACAAATGACTTAAACAGGTGTTTTTGAAGAATTTTCATACTTCACTCATGACAAAAAAATTGATTTGTACGATTTCAAAAATCAAATTTGAAGAAGTATTCTATCAAGACTCATTTCCTTCCCCCAGCAAAACATCAACTATTTTAGTCTTTAGATAATTGAGTTTCTGACATTTACAAAATGTTTGTGAGCCAGGACATGCATATACATACTATATATATGCGTGTGTGTGTGCATAGACGATAAATCATAGCCAGGAATGCACCATGGACAACCAGAAAATTTCTACCTTCATTAAAAAAGTAAAAGAGATTGCAGTTAAGTTAGGGATGTGTGACCAATTTGTAGATCTTATCATTCCAAATAATTGAGTTTCTGAGGTTTACAAAAAGCTTGTGACAGGACATGCATATGCTCGCAGTTAAACGACATACTAGATAGATATAAAGGTGCATACACAACGAATCGTAGGCAAGAATGCACCATGGACAACCAGAAAATTTCTACCTTCATAAAAAAGTAAATAGACTGCAGTTAAGTTAGGGATGTGTGACCAAATTGTAGATCTTGTCATTCCAAATTGATTAAAAAATCTCATGAGCTACATTAAAAAAAGACTACCAGTTCAAAATTTTAATTGGGCTAGTGCATTTATCTGTAAGTTACCCTACTGCCAGAATCTTGCGATAGAAGAATAAGCACGGTTGCTGGTAAGTGAGTGTCAAGGCTTTCTTAGTGTCGTGGTAAGTGTTATACTAACATGGTTCCTACGTGAACTGAGGTAAAGCATTTCAGCCCATTCAAGAAGTAAGTACTGTAAACATAATCGGGGAACATTGTTTAAACCTCACTTCACTTAAACAGAAACTATATATAGATTCAATTCAATTCAATACTTGAGAGTTGGTCAAAATTGAAAGATAAAAAATAGCTTCAGGTCATAATTCTGGCCATTCTCAATGAGACATCTTCAGTGTCTTGAAAACCAATACTATCAAGTAGAGTTTTGAATCGAAAAAACATTTATTTTCCCTCGCAGTGTCTTAGTCTTATATCAGGGACAAAATGGTCGAATTGAGAATACACATTACAAACTAGCAAGATAGCCTCCAAACAGCTAAACATGCATGAATAATCACACAACAAACAGTTGCAGCTATGTTTGTAATACACAACAAAAAAAACACACCTCATCTTTAAGCTGCCTATCATCACTCTGTGATCCGTCCTCAAAATTCCTCCCATTACGATGCACATTGTCTTCTCCCTCTTTTCAAAATTTAAAACCACTAAATTAGTACATTACTGAGAGTCCATAACATTAAAATTGTAAAAGAAAATAGCACATAAGAACAATAATGATAGCAAAATAAAATTTACCTTCGGTCAGAAACAAAGTAGACAAACGATTTCGAGACGCCACATCATCCTGCTTTACAAAGAGCAAGATCTTATCAGTCATATCGAAAAGTCAAAACTAATAATTACACAGAACACTTACAGAACCAACAAAATTCAATGACCATCAAAACTATTAAATATTTCTTCAAGAAAAAAAAATCCAAAATTTTCAGCAACCAGAAGCAGAACATTCTCAGAATCAGCAAAATTCAATGGCCATTACAACTATTAAATATTTTTTCAACAAAAAAATCCTAAAATTTCAGCAACTATAACCTGCAATTAACAAATTCATCATCTCAAGGAGAAAAAAAGTTTAAAATGCCGCTAAATTATGCTATCATCTCAACCATTCGACATTTTAGCTACCAAACAAAACTCCTGAAATTTCAAACACCAAAACATGCACTCAAAACTAACATTTCAAATATTTCTCAATCCTTCATCGTTTCATAATCCTTTAAATTAATAACAAAGCTATACACATATAAACATCGTAAAACTTCATAAACCAGAACCTGGAATTGACAAATTCATCGTCTCAAAGAGTGAAAAACAAGTTCAAATTCAGCTTAATTCAACTAACATTTCAACCATTCTCATTTCACAATTTCTCCAAAACTAAAATTTCAGTAAATCATCCGTCATTACATTTCATAATCCTTTAAATCAATAACAAACCTGAACACACAAAAAATCCAAAAACACAACAACGAACATAAGAACAAAGAGGAAAGAAAATTTAAAATGCAGCCGAATTAAGCTATCATTTCATTATTTCACAATTTCATCACAACAAAAACTCTTGAAAATTCCATCCATCATTTCATAAACAAATTTCATCCAACAAAAAAAAAACTAAAATATCAAAAACCATAACCTACAATCAACAAATTCATCATCCCAAACAGAAAAAAAAAGGTCCAAATCCAGCTTAATTAAACTAACATTTCAACCATTCTCATTTCACAATTTCACAGTCCTTTAAATCAATAAAATTAATCATCGCACAAAGTAAAAAAAAAAAAAAAAAAAGTTCAAATTCAGCTTAATTAAACTAACATTTCAATTTCAATCATTTCCATTCAACAATTTTTTCCACAACAAAAATTCTTGGAATTTTCAGTAATTCAATAACAAGCTATGAAGCAAAGTAACAAACACGACGGATAATAATTTGAAAAAAAAGAAATAATTCGTTAATCATAGGTGTCGTATCAGTGTCAGTGTACGCGTGTCTGACACTGAGACACCCCTAATCCAAGAAGTGTCGTGCTTTGTGTATAACAAGAGTTACATAAAAAATAAACAAGAAACGGTTATGAATGATTGTTGTGAGTTACATTACATTGGCTTTGTTGTGGTGCCGAGACGGCACGGCGGCGGTGGAATTAGGGAGGTGGCGTTTGTTATCACGAACACGAAAGCAAGTGAAAAGGCAACCCATAATGATGTGAAAAATGGATCGGAAAAAACGAAGGTGATGATGAAAATGAAAGCTAACCAGAAGAGCATATCATTGAAGAGGACCCAGTGAAGAAGGTAGGTCAGGTAACGTTTCTTTTCTTCATCTTTTTATTTTATTATTATTAATTCATTTTTGTTTTTTGAATTTGAATATGGAAATGATGATGATGACAGAGAAAGAGAGAGTGTGTGTGTGTGTGAGAGAGAAAGAGAGGAATTGAAAAGTGAGAGAGAAAGGTCTGTCTATTTTTCTCCCGCTCTTGCACTAAAACCAAGACAAAAAGCCGTGAACCGGGGGAAGATATTAAAAACCGGATAAAACCGGCTGTCTGCTTAAAATATCATTTATCACGATTTATTTGTTTTGACAAAATCGCATTTTATGGATTTAATGTAAATTTGATGATAAATAAAAGAGTGTGATAAAAAGATTTAATTATGATAAATAAGAAATTGAAGACTTTGGTTCTGTTTGGTAAAAATAGCGGATAACTGATAAGTTTTTAATTGATAGCTTATAGCTGATGACTGATAACCGATAGTGTATATAAACGTAACATTAAACAAATTATAGAGGTGGTAGAATTGGATTTTAGATAAATCACTATGGGTAAAATTGGAAGAAAATATGATAAGCTATAAGCTCAAATGCTACTTGAAATGACATTTTGAAAATAAGTTATAAGCTCGTGGTGAAAAGACTGCTACCAAACATTGTTTTTTTTTTTGTCAGACGAGCTTATAAGCTATAAGCTAGCTTATTGGCCTTGCCAAACAGAGCCTTTGAGTTGTTGAATTCCGATCAGTGGAATCCTTCTTCAGATGATGGTGATGTATATGCAAACACTTGATGATCAAGTAAGAATATGTCGAATATGTGATATATTATGAGTAGAAAATAGTGTGCATTCATGTCAAGATTTATGAGTTAGCTTTTACATGGACGGACTAAGGTTTCTAGCTCTTGAACGCTTAGCTGGACAATTGTTCTTAGATGACACTTGTGCGCCGACGATGATAACAAGCTAAATTTATATCCAAATTGATGGTTCATATTAGCTTAAGAGACCCTGATTGATTCGGTAGATTTAAGGCATGTTCATGGCATGGTTCATTTATACATTAGACAGGGAGGGTTGACCTCGTCCACGAAGGAAATGAGTCTTGATCCAAAAAAAATTGGTGGTGTCAGAGATTCGAACCCCAGACCTTACATATATTATGCATTATCCTTTTGAAACAAATCCATTATGCCATTTTTTTTAATTAATTCCTAAAAACTCTAAAGATATTTACTTGGCATGATGGGATTAGATCCATGAAAAATTAACCATGTGATAAAAGATATCTTAAAGGAGGTAGCATGAATTTTTAAATCAATCAATAAATTGTCAATTTAATCCTATAGCATAGTATATCATATAAAAATAATAAGTAATTGTCCTGCAAGTGCAACTAAGTTGATAGTTGTAAGGACGATATTATGCAAAAGTCAGGATTTAAATCTCGAATTTGTCATATATCCACACTTAAAATGTATGAGCCTAAATCACTATACTATCTGACCAAAAAATAAAATAAGTAATTTACAATATACAAATTTAAATTTTTGTCATTTTATTTGTGTAAGTTAAGATTTTTTATGTGTTCATTTTTAAAGATTTATCTCTTTAAGATGGGTATGATCATATAAGATCAATACAATGGACGTTAAAACTATCTTAAAAAATTAACTCTACCAGATCCCAAAGGTTGAATTTCATATAATATTTGAATACTTTAAAGATTAAATAAAATTGAAGAAAAAGTGGATTTAGTTCAACAAATTTAACAACAAACAGTGGTTGGTTACCGGAGAGTTGTTTACAATGAACTAGACAAAATCCATCGTGTGTTTGCTCTGTTACCAGAAATGGAGAATATGCTTTCCTTCTTTTGGGTTGAACATTGAAGAAGAAAAAAAGAGATCATTGGAAATAATGAGTATTGAGGAGGACTTCTTAACTTCCTCCACCCGAAATATTTATAGTACACAATTGATGATAATTTTTTTTTGAAAGAAAGAACAATTGATGATAATCGTTGACTTGTTTAATTTGTTTTTTTTATTTAATGATGGTTTAAATAAAATTCTAATAAAAATTGTTAGAAATGAAAAATTCATGGAGAAAAATGGTACTTAAGCAACTAAGGTTTGTTTGTGGTCAGCAGCAGAATAAGATAATGAGATGGAGTGACAAAATAAACATTTATATTATCATGTGATTGGTGTACACAGGGGCGGATTTGTTTGAATTCTGCTTTTCAAAATTACTTATGCGTTAGTTAACTCATATTAGTGTTAATTATGTGTGACTTAACTCACGTTGCGTGTGTTAACTCACGATGCATGTTGTTTTAAAGGTACATAACCTCATTTCCTTGTTTCCCATCTAAAATCTTCAAAATTTCTCTCAAATCACCCAAATCCAAATTTTCTTCAAGTTCAAATCAAACAACATTCCAATAACAAGTAAGTTTTCATAATCAAACATCATTAACCTTTTTATGTTTATATGTTAGATTTTTCCTCTTAAATTAGATTTTTCTAGTTTTAGGGTTTTGTTTAAATTTTCATTTTTTTGGCAAGAAATGATATAATCTTACATGTAAATGACTGATATTGCTTAATTGTTTAGATGTTTACATGTTTATGTTGTAGTTATGAGTTTTAGGGTTTATGTATAATTTGCACTCCAAATGTTTGATGAAATGTTTGAATGAGTTTTTCATTGATTGTTTAATTTTTTATGGTGTAGATTTGAAACAATGGCCGATTTGTTCAGTGTTTGCATACGCTTCAACGGTGGAAATCCTCAGATGTTCAAGGTTCGGTACATTAATGTCACGTTAAAAGGTCTCAAGGATCAACTGGATGAATCAACCAAGGACTCAACCTCAGAGACACAAGGAGGGTGGAATACATTTGGTATGAACATCCAACGTTGGACGAGGGGAGAATAATGTTCAGTCGGCTAGAATTAACGAACGACGACGATGTGAGGATGATATTCTCGATTTTTTGGCAGCACAACATGCTCCCGTGGATCGATATGTTTATCACGTTGCTGAGATCACCTGAAGATATTCTCAACTGTTAGATTCCGTCAAAAGATTATGAGTAGGTAGCATCATTATTATGTATTGTCTTCATTTTGTTGGAATATAAGTTTAATTCTTTTTAGTTTGCTGAAGAGGTTGGTATTGAAGTGTCTTATACTGAATTTAGTGATTTGCAAGCCTCTTTAAAAAGTTAAGAGAACACAACATGTATTCTGCAGAATCGGCTATATAGATTTTCACATCGAATTCCTTCGTATATGATGAGTGTCACGAAAGGGAATGCATCTCTAAGAGGTTCTTTTGAATTGGATCGTGCTCCTCTGTCAATTGAAACTTGTCAGTTGGCAGGGAAATTAGATTTAATTCAAAGCAACCTCTTGGAATGCATTCTTTTTTGTGATGACGGGAATGCACCTCTAAGAGGTTCCTTTGAGCTTGATCATGCTCCTCTTTCAATTGAAACTTTTCAGTTGACAAGGCAATAAGATTAAGTTCAAAGCAACCTCTTGAAATGCATTCCTTTATGTGAATACTCATCGTATATGAGGGAATTCGATGTGAGAATTTATATAGTTGATTTTGTAGAACACTTATGTTGTGTTCTCTTCATTCTTTTGACTTTTCAAAGGGCTCTGCAAATCACTGCGCTAAGTATAAGACACTTCAATGCCAACATTTTTGGCAAACTTTCAAGAATTAAATTTAAATCCAACATCATGATGATACCACATACTTAGAGAAAATGTAATGTAATGTAGATGAAATTAAAACTAAATAAAATTGTGTATTTTTTTTAATTGATTTTGTGTAATTGTGCCACTTTATTCGAATTTATTTTTTTAATGCACAAATTTTATTCGAATTCACGTTGGGTTTAATTAGTCTTTATTCGGATTTATTTATTCAATACGCAAATTTTATTCGACTTGACTTTATTCGAATTTATTTATTTAATACGCAATTTTTATTCGACTTGACTTTATTCGAATTTATTTATTTAATACACAATTTTTATTCGAATTCACGCTGGGTTTAATTAGTCTTTATTTGAATTTATTTATTTAATACGCAACTTTTATTCAAATTCACTTGATTCGAATTTATTTATTCAATACGCAATTATAAAATAAATGCAAATATAAACAAACATAAAAGAACAAAAATAATAGACATAAAATCTCATTTTATTAATATAATTGATACATTTACAATAAGGTATGTTTCTTGTCTAGGGAAGGGGGACTGGGGTAAAACTAAATATGCTTTAGAAGAATAAGGAGGTGAAGGGGTAAAACAAAAATTTCTATTATAATAAACCCTTTTGGAGTAAAACTAAAGATGCATCTTTTTACCCCAATAAATTTTTACCTCAAAGAAAGCAATCTTCTTGGGGTAAAAAGAAACCAATCGATCTTGGGGTAAAAAGTGACCAATCATCTTGGGATAAAAAGAAATCAACCCCTCTTGAGGTAAAAAGAAACTCTCTTGGCAAAGTATGTTTCTTGTCTAATGCGAAAAAGATCTTCAATTTCAACCTTCTTTGCAGTGTGTTGCCATCTCCATTGACCGTTCATACAATCCCTGAAATTTTCAAAGAGGCCTCTATTTATGAAAGACCAAGAATGGAAAAACATTGTTGTAGAAGGAAGAGGATGAGAGAGTGTTAGATCATGGTGTAAGAAATGGTGAAGGTTGGAAGGCTATTTATAGGGGGAATGACTTACATAGGTTTTAACTACACTAAATGCATTCAAAAAACGTGTAAAAACTTAGAAAAAATGTGTATAATCAATT
>Ga0315914_1005905_pt1 | contig 17629 bp, 10 predicted proteins | sample MpolenodulesMG_FD_203920 | JGI IMG/M metagenome (GOLD analysis project Ga0315914, IMG submission 203920) | Medicago polymorpha root nodule microbial communities from Los Angeles, California, United States - elongated nodules | ecosystem: Host-associated > Plants > Roots > Nodule | place: USA...
ATAGGTTCCCGTAACGTTGGCAATAATATTAAATCACATATTTAATATTATAAACAGTGAGCGGTATCTAGCAACACATCACTGCTACCCAAGTGACGAGAATGTCATGTGATCTGACAAAACCTTTTCCATGATAATGTTTGTGTGTATAATTACCCTTTTCCCCTCATGTCTATATTGAACACAAGACATAATATGTCATCCTTGTCTAGTTCAATATTGGGTTCGTGACATTTCTCCTGTTATGTAGGAGGGGCAAATTCCATCTAGGTCACTCATGTCCCTCAGCATGATTCGTGAAGTACCCATCAACCAACTTTATAGTCATCTTGTTACAAACAACGTTTGAATGGTGACAAAGCACTCGACTCCAACATCTAGGGTACATAGTGGTTTCAGGTCAAATGGTGGAATACACCACTATCACTATGAAAATATCTTATGACATTTTTCATAACTTTTACTATGTAGTATTCTCATGGTGGGTCAATTTAATATAAATATTACTCCTAATATTTATATCTATGTGTAGACTTGATAACTCTTTATTCATGATATGTGAGATGTGATCATAAGTCAATCCACATAACAGTCTCTATGCTTTAATGATATCTCACTTCTCAATAAAGCTTGACTACAGATACTTTAAGAATAGTTTCCTTATGTTTAACGGAGTCTCACAATTAAGTTATACTTAATGTTCCATTAAACAGACTAACTATTCTAGGGACTTTATTATTTTGAAACAAAACCAAATCAATAAAGAAATGCCTTATTATTTATATATTCACAATATATATTTATATCAATATCATACAAAGTCAAACCCAATCAATATAGATTGGCTATTAGGGCTTACTCCAACAGGGTGAGCGTATGGGCAAAAACAGTTATGAAAGTCGAGCTTCATCTTCAAGTTCCATGTTTAAAGAGGTTGAAGGTGAATGAAATGTAACCTTTCTGTAATAATATTATCAAATCGATCCCTACATTATATTAAAAACTCATTAAATAAGTCATTTAATTATTTAATAAGATATCAATTTGATCCTTAAAGCATATATGTACAGAACAAAGTAATAAAGTCAGAAGACACAACTTGATTATGAAATATTACATAGGCAAAAGCAACCAAACTATGGGACATAATCTAAAAAAGTCTCACAAACAAACAACAAAGCATGCATCAAATGAAGTTTCAAGTTGAGAATGAATGGATAAAAAATGAAAATGAAAATAAAAAATTGTCACAACAATGGAGAAAACGAACAGAGGTAAAAAGAAAAAGAAAAAGAACAACGTTTACCTTAACAAACGACGAAGTCTCTTTCAAAACACAATATTTTTCAAAGCATAAACTATATAATTAAAAGCATAAACTAGTGCTAAAGGAAATAAATTTAAATTAAGTGAGCAACATTATAATAGTCTAAGTGAAACTGAACTTGGAAGTAAGGATTTGGACTCAAGTTTGTCAACAAAATAAAATATTAAATAAGTTTTTGATTCTGATAAAACATCAATTTTTTTTAATCCTTATAAAAAAACTAACATGTTTTAGTACCTATAAATAAATCCCAGTTTGAAGTTTTAGTCCCTACTAAATTCAAATATGTTTAATTATCCTTAAAATTATAAATTTTTGAGTTACTTTTTAAAACATGTTTAGAACATTATAAAGAATTTCTTGACAAAAAATGAGTTCAAAATATAGTTTTCACGCCCAAATTTTAATTACTTTTATCTTAAACTTTTCAAAAATTTTAAAAATCATATTTAATTTATTTCATGTTAAAAAAATATTTTATAAGGTTCCAAACATGCCTGCGAAAATTCATTCAAAAATTTAAGAATATTAAACAAAATTAAATTAATAAGGACAATAACTTCATGCTAAAAATTTATAGGGACTAAAATTTGTCACTTTTTTATTAGGACTAAAAGCGAATTTTGATAAATTGAAAAATTTAATAACCCTAAAGTAAATATGATTGGTTGGGAGGAGAAGTCTCACTCTAAAGATGGCCAACAAAGTTCATCAATAAAAATTAGTTATCGACAAAGCCTTAGATAGTTCGAAAGCACATGGTTTTTACTAGTGAATACGAAAATAACATTCGTTTTTTCAACGGCAAAAAGCAAACGCTGATAAATTAATTAATATTGATTAAGTACCTTAAATCTAGACTAGAACAGTTTCTAAGAATAAAAATAAAGAATTTGTCAAAGGAAAAAAGAATAATAAAAAGAAGCACATTTCGAAAACTATAATTTGCAGAGCTTTTTGAAGATTTCTTTTTAGGCCCTTTTCATATCTCTTTAGGCCCTATAAAATCACGAAAGAGTCCTTAATAACATGTCTGGTATGTAACAATCCGAGTATCAGGTTCTTAACTACCGGATGTTCATGTTTAAAAAATTCATTTTGTACCTCCGATAGATAACTGTTGGATGTTCATCCCGTAACTCAAAACAGTCGAATTGCGGATGTCTACATAGGCGAGGGACCAAAATGATTGATATTTTCGTAACCCAAAGGGTTCCTCAAATGTGACAACTTTTAATGAACTTATATGAGAAGTCGACGTATTTTGTCTATGATGACCTTAGTTATGGAAAAGTTATGTCTAGCCATGGTTCAATAAATGATGAGATTACAAATATCTATTACATATTGATATTGATGCATATGGCCAAAGAAGTTGAATGTACTACCAACAATGTAGTATGCTTCTCAACTTTTACTAGCCATATGGATTACCAAAATATCATTCATTTTGGTATCTAACCTATGTGGACATCGGTAGTTCGATAATTTGAGTTATATGATGAACATTCGGAAGTTATCTACCAAAGGTAAAAAATGGAAATTTTTAAAATGAACATCTGGTAGTTATCTATCGAGGGTACAAAATGAAATTTTTTAAAACGAACATCCAGTAGTTAGGTACCCGATGCTTTTTTTGTGTGTGAAGAAAAGTAGTTGATTCTTGTTGTTACATACCAAACATGTTATTAATGACAATTTTGTAATTTTAGAGGAGCTAAAGAGATATGGAGGGGGCCTAAAAAGAAATCTTTGAGCATTTTCACGGGCTTGTTGAGCTTAGCACATTAAAATAGCCTGATAACCACAAAAGCCCAATAAATCAAGCCCATGAAAGCACATTGCGTAAAGTGAAATTAACAATTCTCTTGTATTTTTCTTCTTTGCGTTCTCTGAGTTTGGTGGTGAATACTTTCTATTTGCATAACTATTTCGATATTTCCCATCTGGATCCTACCTCACGGCTACTGTTGGCCATAATCCGAGTTACGTGTGGCGTAGTATAATGCGCGCGAGATTTATCGTGCGTGGGGGAGCACGGTGGACTATAGGTTCGGGTGCTTCTATTTCGATTCTTAATGAACCCTGGTTGACAAATGGGGAATTTATCAGTAGTGATGTTCCAGGTGCTCACTTTCTCCATAATTTTACTATCAATATTCTAATGAATTTGTATGACAAAAGTTGGAACGAACAGGTCGTTCGACAGGTATTTAGTGTGGACATCGCATCTAAGATACTTCACACGCCACTAATCTCTCAGGTCGAGGAAGATAGAATTGTCTGGAAAGGGGAACGGCACGGACACTATTCTGTGCGTAGTGCTTACCGATTGTGTGTTACAGAGCTTATCGATTCGTCTTACCTATGGCACCCGGGGTACTGGTCGGGGATCTGGAACCTTAAAGTCCCACCAAAGGTAAAGAATTTACTCTGGCGCATGTGTCGTGGTTGTTTACCGACCCATGTTCGCCTATTGGATAAAGGTGTAGTTTGCCCCACTACCTGTGCTAGTTGTGATTCCTCCCACGAGGACTTGTCACATGTTTTTTTCGAGTGTCCGTTTACTATCCAGGTGTGGCATACAACTGGTCTCTGGGGTTCCGTCCAACACGCACTTTCTCAGACTGCCTCCACCACGGAGGCTATTTTTTACCTGCTAGAGAACCTGGCAGTTGAGTTATCTCAACGGCTGTCGACAGTCATGTGGAGTATTTGGAAACACCGCAATCTTAGAGTTTGGGACAATGTCACAGAAACGAGTGATGTGGTTGTAGAGCGTGCTAGAAACATGGTAACAGACTGGCAGTTAGCAAATGCTCCGAACATCCTTGCAGTTGTCTCGCCTCCTCCCCCTGGTACAGCGGCGAATGTGGGGACCTCCGCACACGACCACCACGCCGGCTCTTTGTGGCAGCCTCCTATGCCCGGCAGATATAAATGTAATGTTGACACGGCTTTTTCTTCTCATCATAACCGCACCGGGATCGGTGTTTGTGTTCGCGACTCGGAAGGTACTTTTGTTCTGGCCAAGACTTTTACATATCCTTGTATTGTTTCGGTGGATGTGGGTGAAGCTTTAGTGCTGCACTCTGCTCTACAATGGTTGAGCGATATGCAGTTAGAGAATGTGGATTTCGAAACAGACTCTAAATTAATAGTTGATGCCTTCCGTTCTGACAGGACTGACTTATCTGAATTTGCCTGTATTATTTCCTCCTGTCGCTCTTTGTTTCACAATTTATTTTCTAACTCTAGGGTGGAGTTTGTTAGGCGACAAGCCAACGGGGTGGCCCATACTCTTGCACGAGAGGTCACGCGTTCCGCCGTTTACTATGATATACCCGCTTGTATCAAACCTATTATTATTAATGAAATGTTATAAGCACGTTTTCCTCAAAAAAAAAAAAAAAACTATTTCCATCTTTGTAAATAACAATCTAATTTGCATGAAAACATAGGAAAATTGAATTTGATCGATATTCCATTTCGTTGATAACATGGGAGATCAATTAGCACGAGCAGAAGATTTTGAGAATAAGGCAGAAAAAAAGCTGAGTGGTTGGGGCATGTTTGGTTCCAAATTTGAGGATGCTGCTGATTTATTTGATAAATCTGCAAATTGTTATAAGCTTGCCAAATCATGTAACGTTTTCTGTTATTTTCTAATCAACAATTGATTACATGTTTTTAAAGGTTAATTAATCGTGAATTGTGATGCAATGGAAACATTGCATGTTGTTGGATGAGGTTGTTAAGCACAATCCTTATGTCGTGCAATTCATGTATATTTTTATTTGTGTTTCGTTACATGACTTTGTTGTTTTAAATTATTATTATATCAATCAATCAATTCATAGATGAAAGTTCTCTCACAACATCATAATTTTTTTTAAATATAACTATCTATGCAGCACCACTGACACTTTAGATTAAAGACATGTTTGAAGTCAGACCCTCGTTGATATCCGACCGATACATGTAGTCACATTTAGACACTTCCAATTTATTAAATTGATGCATGTATCTACGTGTAATTGCCCGCGTGTTGCATTGTATCATTGCTTCATCAATTATGATTTAGATATCAACTAATATTAAAACAAGGGTCCAAATTCATTTATCTTATATCATGTATGTATCGTATATGGTGTACATGTCGTGTATGGTGTATTGGTTTTTAAATGTGCTTTGTAGTTGTTAAAAACGTTTTAGGTGTAGTAAAATCAGGCTGAAACTGTTGTTGTTGGTGGTGGTGATGCCATTTCAGGGGATAAAGCAGGATCAACCTACATTAAGTTGGCAAACTGCCATGTGAAGGTGACACTGTTTAGCTTTTTTTGGAGTTAACTACTTTGTTTCTAATTATCTCTTAACCCTGAAATAATCCTTGTTGTTTTGTGATTCAAGTTGGAAAGCAAGCATGAAGCTGCCTCAGCTTATGTTGATGCTGCACATTGCTATAAAAAAACCAATATAAATGGTATGTATCTGAGTATATGGTTATATACTCTAGGATTGTTTTCTGGGTTCCAATGGTGTCATTCTATGTTTAATTTGCTAAGCAATGCTAATACATGTCTAACTTTTGTACACTGGCATGTGTAAAACTTTTGTATAACTTCCTGTCTTCCTTTTCAAGTTTTCCGTTTTCACAAAATCAGATAATTTGCTTCCTCATATGTTCGGGATGTGTTTAGAAGAAACTATTTACAACTTATTTGAATTTTTGACATAAATTGTTGCATAAGTGTTTGGGAGAACTTATGAAAATAACTTATGACATGACTATATTCTATATCAGTTTAATTCAATAAGATTTTTAGGATAGTTCATGAAAGTAGCTTACGACTTATATGGAAACAGTGTAACCACATTCCTTCTTTATTATGGATATGACTTGTACATAGGCGATTATATGAAAAACACTTTTCACTAATCACTTTATTAACATAATTACCTATATATTAATATTAGAGGGTGCCTCACGCTGTAGTTAGGGATACATTTCATACCTTTTATACGAATCAGATATTAAATTAGAGCTGTGCTAAGTATGAGATGAATCGTGCAAATACATAAGAAGCAAGATGATACATATACGTGGGATTCCTCCGAGAGTTATGGCATAGTCCATTATGCAGAAGTTAACATTTAGAATGAGAAAGGAGTAGAAGGGGCAACAAAATATTTTCACCTCTTTCATATAATCGACTAGATTCCCGGAGTTTGTTACACAGCTCCTCTATATGAAGAATTGGCAATAGTGAAATGAATCAAGTAGTAATTAATCAGTATTATTATCTTTTTTCTCTATTCCTCTCTAAATTTCTGGAGCTTGATCTTTGCTCAAAAAGGGTCGTATCACAAGAGAAAAACAGAAATCTAGGAGTGAGAGAAAATGAAAGAGAGATAGCAAGTAAAAACTCCTTTCACAATTGAAGCATTCAAGCAAAAATTATGAATTGGTTCTTAGTATCAACAAGCATTGTCCTAAAACTTAGGTTGTATGTGCATAGTTGGTGTTGAGATCTATAACTTTTGATGCGGAAGTCATTATATAGTCACAAAGCATTTGTTAACATGGCATAACTTGCATTATGATTAAAAAAAATAGAATTTTCAATGCTAATCTTCTTTTACCCTCTCTTATGCAGAGGCTATATCTTGCTTGGATAATGCTGTAAACATGTTCTGTGACATTGGAAGAATTTCTATGGCCGCTAGATATTTGAAGGTATATATCAGTATATTACCACTACTTCGGTATTTTTTTGTTTGTACGATAATCTAAATTTTAATTATTGAGATTCATATTCGATTGTAAATGTTATTCTTCTTCTTGACAATCCTTTTGAGGTATTCTTATAGCAATCGTCATAAACATGCCATTAATTGGCCTTTGCTTTTGGTTTGCACAGGAAATCGCTGAAATGTGTGAATCTGAACAAAATATTGAAAAGGCTCTTGTTTATTTTGAAAAATCAGCTGATTTTTATGAAAGTGAAGAAGTGACAACATCTGCAAATCAGTGCAAGCAAAAAGTTGCTCAATTTTCTGCTCAGTTAGAACAGTATGATTTTCTATTTTCTACTTACTTCATCTTTTTCATTACTGAGAATGCCTCAATAATAATGATTGAACAAGGCTTTCTTTCGTTCTATGCTGGTTGCTTACCTTGTTTTTTTTTAGTTAAGCATGCTGATTTTCCTAAATTTCACCTTGTGTTATATTAGTTTGATATATAATCTTAAGGAAACTTCCATTAATATGGTTTTAGAACAAGCATTAGTTCATTGAGTTGATGTCTATGATGTTTGTGAAATAGAGCAGTAACAGCTAAAATAATGTGAAGAAAGCAATAATTTAATATGAAAGGAACTTTATCATAACCTTCTATTCATGGTATATTGAATGTTAACTGCTTCGTCTATTTTTATTGTTCTCCAGATATCAAAAATCAATTGAAATTTATGAAGAGATAGCTCGACAGTCTCTCAACAATAATTTGTTGAAGTATGGAGTTAAAGGACATCTTCTTAATGCGGGGATTTGCCAACTTTGTAAAGGGGATGTTGTTGCAATTACCAATGCATTGGAGCGATATCAGGTCAAATATCTTTCAAGAATTTACGTCTAAAGACTGCAAATATCACCATTCACCAGTTACTAAATTATTTAGATGTGTTTTTGTTTTTGCAGGAACTGGATCCAACATTTTCAGGAACACGTGAATATAGACTTCTGGCGGTATATTGCTTATAGTGAAATTTCGTCATTTACTTTTCAAGACTTTGTAAATTATACTAGGACATTAGAAGACATATACTTTTTCAATAGCCAAATGAATTGATGCTGATGATTGATTCTGTACTCAGGTATTCGCCAAATGAATTGCTAACTTGTTTTTTTTTTTTTCAAAAAAAAATTGGCCAGGATGTTGCTGATGCAATTGATGAAGAAGATGTTGGAAAGTTTACTGAAGTTGTCAAGGAGTTTGATAGCATGTCTCCTTTGGTAAGCTCTAAATTACAAAAAGATATTACCGTTTTTAGACATATAATCTTATACTAGAATAAACATCATAATTAAATTGCTCAATTTTACAGCAATTTGATAAATATGTTTTTACCACTTTGCATCTGCTTCAAATTTCACCGTAATTTTCATTCACACGTAGTTGTTATATTGATCTTTTGAATTTAACTAGTATGAAAGATAGATATAGCAGGACAATGTTTTTCAGAACTAATTCAAAATTCTCTTAAGATCGTGTTTAGCGGTTGTGAAATATGGATAAGATTACTATAGACATCGACAATTAATCAAATTCCACTGTTATAAATGCAAAATAAATCAAGAAAATTATTATCAATGTTTTTATATGTATATACTCAACTGACTACTGAGTACTGAATTATTGACTTAAAAAATTTACTTGTTTTAAATTCTAATGATTCTTGTTTTGCATTCCACAAATAGTTATAATCTAATTAATTCATATTGTCCTTTTTCATGATTATTATATAGGATTCTTGGAAAACAACACTTTTTCTAAGGGTGAAGGAGAAACTGAAAGCCAAAGAACTTGAAGAGGATGATCTTACTTGAATTGTCCCCAAGTCTTGTGTCGGTTGGACTTCAATGTTTGATTATATTTGTCATGTGTTATGATTGTCTATGTAGTTGTTCATCTTACACATTACTAATGTGAAGTGTACTTGCTTTGTGAATCGATTGATGGGTATGCTTGAATTCTTGAGATGAGTTTTGTTGAGAGGTTGCTAATTGGTAGAGGTAACTTGTTTGGAAGGATGAAAAAATTGCTAGTACGTATCACACTCTATTTTGCATTTAAGCCATGTCATTTTGATCCAAAAAATGATATTTGTACAACCATTTTAATACAATTTTCTTTCTCATACTCACATTATGTTTCTATTTTCTTTCTTCCTTTTTTTCTTTCTCTCTCTCTATATTGGTTTTGACCAATGAGAAGAGAGACCAACAAAGTTGTCTCAAAGGGTGTACTAAAATGGTTGTTAAAATATCATTACTCTTCTAAGGAGAGAAAACAAATACCTCAAAAATATTTTTCAATATGACGAGTCACTTGTTGAGATCATCTACCCAAACCACCCTTGCGATAAGTTTTATTATAAGTTAGTTTTTTTTTATTTGAAAGTAAAATATTGATTTTACTATCAAATAGAGGTCAACTTAATCGATAAATAGTTGATTTCTTAAGTGAATGATTTGTAAGTATTTATATTAATATTCATTGAGTTTTGAGATCCATATTAACTTCAGTGAATCTTTATAATCCAATTCATTTAAACTTTTTAATATATAAAAACAAAATATTGACTCTACCAATAATGTACATAACAATAGATAGTATCTGAATTTTTTTATGTTAAACTCATCCGACTCAACGAGCGAAAATCTTTGCTTTACAATGCGGTTTTCAATTTGTTTATTGAAAAACAAAGTCAAATTGATGCATGAAGTAATACACATAATAATAATGTGAGAAAAGGGACCGTTACTAGTATAGTATATCCAACGTACCACAATGAATCTCAAAACTATAACCAGATATTTCTTTAAAAAAATGAACCACTTATTTCATTATTAATAGTTAATTAAGTAATGATTAATAGTATTGTGAAGCAGGTAATGAGAATAAAAAAGAAACACTTATTCTTGATAATGATGTCATGTCAGAATATTTTTTAATTGAAAATAGCTCAACTATACAAATTACAAACCGTTCAAGGAAGTCTTGCATAGTCAATGATGCCAGCTTCAACCAATAAAATATCGACGCCGCAAATTAAAAATAATCAATTAGACAGCTTACATAACATACAAAAAACTGCTTACATAACATACAAATTAAATTCATATTTAAACATGTCATTTCTAACTTAAATTTTACTAAACATATCATTTCTAACTTAAATTTTACCAATGTCTTTTTTTTAAAAAAAATTCAAGATTTAATTATATAGATTTTTGTTGGTCAATAAAATACTAAATAATTTTTTCTTCAAATTTTTATTTTATTTTATACTTTTTTTGAAAATAACGCGTGGCCCAAAACTCTTGTTAAGCCCTGTCTTTTTCTTCTAGAGTAACAAAATTCTAAATAATTTTGAATTTTCAATGTTTTTCCTTTTAATTTTTTATTAAAGCTGTCTGAAAAAAGAAAGATATTCTCCATCCACTCAAATATAAATTTTTTATTTTTATTTTTTATCTCATTTTCCTTTTCTTCTTCTTCTTCTTCTTGTTCTGAGAAGTCACATGAAGCAACAATCTTTTTGACCACATGTTAAGAATCAGCGAATACAAGTAAAACCATTATTGTTTCCTTTCATTCGATTCTTTTGTTTTACATAGTTTCTGACAGTTGTTCCATATTCCATTTCTTGTTTCTCTGTTTTGCTCTCAATATAACTCTTACTTGGTTTCAACGCTTTCTTCTTCTTCTTCTTCTTCTTTTCTCAGTTCACAGGTACGTTTCTATTCAACCCATTTATTCGCATGCCTTCAATTTTTGTTTTTTTTCATCTGGGTCATTTTTGTTTTGCTTTCTCTTATCAGCATATTTGATTACTAGGGTTTTGTTTGAGGGTGTTTTTCTTTTAACCGTTTTATGAGATGAATATGTTGCTATTATTAGAATTGGTTATTGGGTTTTTTGTACCAAAAAAAAAGAATTGGTTATTGGGTTTTAATTTTTTAGTTATGTTATGATCTATAGTATGTGAGTTGTGAATTTAATTGTAAGATTTTATTATGATATATTTACTAGGTTATCATCACTTGTATAAGTAAAATAAGCGTAGCAGAGATGAAGATGTTGTGTTGGATGTGTGGTAAAACTAAACATGATAGAATTAAAAATGACAATATCAGAGAGTGAGAGTTGGGGTAACACGACAACCTATTGTAGAAAAATGGTAGAAACTCGACTTAGGTGATTTGGGCATGTAGAGAGAAGACGTGTTGATTCTGTAGTAAGGAGAATATATCAGATGGAGAGTAGTCAAATCACTAGAGGCAGAGGAAGACCTAGAAAAACTATATCAAAAACTATTAAGAAGGATATAGAGATTAATGAGTTAGATAGGGATATGATATATCATAGAACATTGTGGTGGTTTTTGATCGATGTAGTCTGTCCCACTTAGTGGGATAAGACTTGGTTGTTGTTGTCGTTGTCGTTGTCGTAGTTGTCGTCTGATATCTTCTTTGTCTTAATAGATTGACACAAAATGTGTTTTTGATTTGAATACTTAGCACAACTTGTTATGTTTTTGTCCTTGCAGTATTTGTTCTGTACCTGTACTATTGATTTGCAAGGTTCTGATTTTGATTGAGAAAGCTTAGACTTCATAACATAATGGTTTCGGTTGATAATAATGGTAAAGATGAAATTGAGGAATGTAACAATAATGGAAGTAAAGCCAATGAGTTTACTTCCATAGATATTTCAAGTTCTCGAAGAACATTGGTAACGGGTGAAAATCCTGAGAGAAAGTTCCCGGGCACATTGAGTGCTATTCCTAATAGGATCAACTTCTTGAAATTCGGTTCTGCATCTGCCAAATTCAAGCGTCTTGCCACTCAGATGGACCAGGCTTCACAATCTGTGCCTTCTCCGAGTTCACATAGCTTAAGAGAACGCTTCAAGCACATGTTTTCAAAGAAACTCGACTGGGATTCAATGAAGAAGATGACAATAGAATGGATTAGAAACCCGATGAACATGGCCCTTTTTGCGTGGATCTTATGTGTTGCTGTTTCAGGTGGAATCCTGTTCCTTGTCATGACTGGTATGTTGAATGCTGTGATTCCAAAGAAGTCGGCAAGGAATGCATGGTTTGAAGTAAACAATCAAATACTCAATGCTCTGTTTACACTGATGTGTTTGTACAAGCATCCAAAGTTATTCTACCACCTTGTACTTCTGTGCCGATGGAATCCAAAAGATATCGCCAAACTTAGAAAGGATTACTGCAAGAATGGAACTTATAAGCCTCATGAATGGAAACACATAATGGTAGTGGTAATTCTCGGTCATGTGAACTGTTTTGCTCAATATGCACTTTGCGGTCTAAACTTAGGGTATAAAAGATCTGAGCGCCCGGCCATCGGTGTTGGAATATGTATAACTTTTGCGATCGGTGCACCTGCAATTGCTGGTCTATATACAATCCTTAGTCCTCTAGGTAAAGATTATGATTCTGGGTCAGACGAAGAATCACAGGTTGAAATTGCTGCTGCTCAAAAGAAAGAGCAGATGAGACTGAAATCATTTGAGAGGAGATATTCATTTGCAACAAAAAATCAACTAAGAACAGTCGAAAATAGACCAAAGTGGAGTGGAGGAATACTTGACATTTGGGACGATATCTCTCAAGCATATCTATCACTTTTCTGTACTTTTTGTGCATTTGGTTGGAATATGGAGAGACTTGGCTTTGGAAACATGTATGTTCACATTGCCACTTTTATGCTTTTCTGTATGGCCCCCTTTTGGATTTTCATCTTGGCTGCTGTTAATATTGAGGATGACACCGTTAGGCAATGTCTAGTAGGTGCTGGGATTGTTCTATGTTTTTTTGGTATGCTCTATGGTGGTTTTTGGAGGATCCAAATGAGAAAGAGGTATAACTTACCTACTTATGACTTCTGTTTCGGCAAGCCTGCAGTTTCGGATTGCATACTTTGGCTATTCTGTTGTTGGTGCTCTCTTGCTCAAGAAATGCGAACGGGGGATGCCTATCATATTGTAGATGATAAATTCTTCAGCAAAGAAATTAACACTGTTCACCAACCGCCGATTTCACCTCTGCGTCGCGAAGGGGTGACATCAACCAAATCTGGGACAAGTTCTCCTCTTGGTGTCAACTCGTCTCCTTCTACTTTCAAACCGTCAAGTCCTCTAAGTTCTAGCAGTTTCTTTATGGAATATCATAGTCCAGATGGTCCACTATCTTCCGTAAAAGAAGAGCTTTCTGAAAAAGATAAAGATGTAACAATGATTCCACCAACGCCGCCGGTGATACAAAGAGAATCTCCTTAGTCCCTGAAGATAAAAACTCGAAATCCTTTCTACTTGTCAATTGCTATTTATATATGGCATTTTATGTGATGGTCTATTCAATTGAGTTCTGTGCCTCCGAACTCATGGTTTTACTCATTTGGCATGCTCATACTCATGTATATCGACCGTGTATTTGAGGAGGCACGTTTTAGCTGGCTGACTATCAGCCGCATGTAATTGAAATCAATGTACTTTCTTGTTTGAGGCTTTCTTTACATCCATTGAAATGATTGTAGAGCGCATTGTACAGTACATTCTTAACTGTGTTTTCCTTCTTGTGAGTACAATTTATGATTGGATATGCAACCAGGTTTTGTTTCCAACATATTTTTATATAAATTCTGGTGAGACTAAAGTACTGAGAGTTCATGATGTAGTGTGGTTCTGAAAATATAAAATATGTTGAGTTCTGCTAGTGTTATGTAATGAGCATTAAAGCACATAACATGTGCTTCTCTCTTCTTTTGTGAACAAGCACATAACATATGCTTTGTGTTTTATCATAATGGAAGGATTTCACCGCAATAGGGCTGGTCTTTCTAGTTGTAGATTGAAATGTTTGTGTGGATTTGCCATGTTTGTCACCACAAAAATAGTAAATTTAGTTTTATGTTGGATGTGTAGTCACACAAAATTATGAAGAAAAGAGAGAAAGTGCCTTTTGTTGTAAAACACACACACACACAAAATTATATGTGTGGATTTGCCTCCTTTCAACTGGATTAACCTCCAGTTGAAGTAGCTGTTCAACCTCCTACATTTTTGAGAGCAGCTATTGTAATGTGGCTTACATTTCGTCTAATCCTCATTTATTCTATGATAGATCACAGCTAGAAATGTTAATTATGGCCTCCGGTGGGCAGCAAGCAGGTACAATATTTTGTTTTGTGCGCTACTTGCAAAATTGTTAATGCAGTTGTATCTGTTAACTTCAATGTTTAGACTTATAAAAGACAACATTTGTGATCCTTTATTGTGTTTTGCTCATGAATAAAAATAAGGCACTCAGCATAGAAGCAAACACCTTCACACCCTAAGAATTTTTTGCATTCTTACCATCTATAAAATATCAACTTCAAGTACTGGTTTTTCAAATAATTAAACATATTGAAGAACAACGATATACAAAGCATATGCATTTTTTCGTTCAATCGGGCAATCACTTCAACATCATTTCAGTTTGTGTTGATCAATGCTGCAATTACTTCAACATCATTTCTGCTGGTGTGATTCGAGACGATGTTAATTAGTTTCTTCTGTCCTTTCTCCAATCCCATGGCTTCTCGGGATTTTTCGAAGCCCATAATCCAACTCGCTTCGCTCTGGCTTGTTTCTCCCACTAGTGTAAGAATATAAGAAAGTTAGGATCCCATTATGTTTTCCCCGTTAAACCAAATACACAATTCATGCGTTTTAAAGCCCCAAATGCATTTTCATACACATCATTAGCACTTACGGTTTCTAGTTCTGGTCGTTTGTCGTAGGCTGCATAGTGCCATGCTAAACCCTTCTTTAGCATCCATTCCTTATCATAAAAAGAAATCAACATGAGAAAACTTGACAGTCATAAAATGTAAAGAGTTAAATTAACTTAAAATGTATGAAATGAATACCTGTACAAAAATGTTATTACAATAGATATCGCCTACTAAACGTTGATACTGATCTTCTCCATAAATAAGGACTCTCAAAGATTTCCCTTGAACAATCTTGGTCAGTTCAGTTTTAGCTTCTTTTCCATACGGCATTGCGTTTTCTGGCGCATCAATTCCCCTGTTTTTATTCTAGAGTTCATCAATAGTTCAATACTGAAGACTTAAAATGTATGCAAGAATCAATCAATACTTGTGTGTTTGTTTGATGAGCACCTTAGTCGGATCCGATACTTTTTAGCTAGGATTTCCCCGTTTTCAAATGGAATCACCCTAAAAGAAAACAACATTGGAGTAAAATATGTAGAATTTAACTTTGAAACAAATACACTGAGAATTAAGTAAAACTATAAACCAACCGGTATCCCGCGTCAATAATCTGTTTGTGCAATGCATCTGCATCTTGATAGTTCCTTCTAGAACGGGCTTCTGCTCTATGCACGGCTGCAATGTGCACGTTGCTAGGGACCCGTGATGATTCTGTAGGGTCTGCTGTGCTAACATAAACTGTTAAACCATCACCATCTGCCACTGCTTTTGCATCAACCTAGTCCAATTGCAAAATCGATGAATCATTTCAACTACCACATGTTCATCATCAATTCATCATAATATGCTTATAATTTAACAAGAGGGAATCGCCGTTTTAGCATCTGAAATTTAAGGATAATTTGGTCTTTGAAGCAAACAAAACTCGAGATTGAAAACCATTGATCACAAACTGGTTTATACCAATCAATTTTATCTCTGAAATTGTTGTAGAAGAGCTAATGCCATCAAAGAGCTCAAAATTTCATAAATCATTTTAGAATTTTGTGAATCTTAGAAACCAAATTGCTCAATTTATGCAGTTTTAGAGACTAAATAGGTGATCTACTACTCTACATTGGTGTTATCAATTGCAGTTTGCGAAAAAATAGTTGTTTGTTCAAATTTCATTACGCAAGTTATTTGATAACTATTTGTACTAAATATAATATCACCGAATAGTTGTCTGTTCAAATTCTGCTACGTTATAGCCGCCATTTAACAGCACTGACATGATAGTAATTTGATTCTTACCGGCAAGGTGCGTATTTCATATAGTACTCCTTGAGGTAAAGATGTAGGAGGTTGAACAGCTACTTCAACTGGAATATGTGACAGTGGAAGACCATAGAAAGTCAACAATCCCTATAAATCAAACAACAAAACACAATTCATCTGTAATGAGATATGTTTCTGTTATATCATATCACACAGTGATAGTACTCTTAAACAAATTAAGTGGAATTGAAGTTTGGAAGTACATGAAAACCTCAACGTCTTCTTTTTTATGTCCTTTTAATATCAGAATAACAAGTCTAGTTGCTTCTTCAGGTGTCCTAGGTGGTGGTCTTGCCTCTTTCCAACCATCTATTAACTTTCTATACCTTCAAATTCAAAACAATATAAGCAAGCATTAAAGGGTATAATAATTGGATTCAATTTGTATACATTGTCAGTGTAATTTTTCTTTTACACATATATCAGATCACATTTTGATATATTAATAGCAGACATGATAGTGTGACATTATGATGTAATTTGATCAGATAAACAAGTAAAAAAGTTTTACACTGATAGTGCATAGAAATTAATCTGGTAAAAATTTTATATTTTTTTAACAGTAAACAATTTAACAAAGGAACAACGTGTTGAAATTGAGTGTACCACTTAGCTTGAGCCTTTTTGGAAGACACAACATGTCTGCTTAGTCCTTCTGGAACCTAAAAAAGATTAAAAAATAAAAAACATATAAACACATGTTACAGTAAATTTGAGGTGAAAAACAAAATTGAAGATGTTTTTAAGGAACAAAAGAGGTTACCTGAGAGGTGTTTTCAAAGTTAAAGAGATCATGAGCAAGAGCTGAAACACTAACGGTGGATTGTGGATGATCATCAGATGTTGTTGGTTTGCAGCAATTGGCATAGAGGAATCTCAGAGCATTTCCCATTGTTGGTTGAAACAATAATTGAAGAAACGTTGGAGAAAGGAAAGTGAAAGATAGAAAATGGGAAATACTCTATTGACTTTGCATTTTGGTGACTTTAGTGTAACTATTTTGGTGACTTTATTTTGACATACTATAATGTATAGACATACTATACTATATATTTTTTTCTCACTTTGTCTTCAACCTCCCAGAACTGATTGTTAATGGTTGGGGGAGGAGCATAATAGATAGACCATCTACAATGGTTTTTTCTTTCAACACCATTCAACATCCACTTTTTCAATTCCCACACTCCACATTATTTTCTCTCTCTTATTCAACACTCATTCAACTTTTACCATCTCCAATGGTTTTTCATTCAACACTCTACCCCACCACTTTTTATTTCTTTTATTCTAATTTAATTTTTGTTTTTATAATTACATAAAATTAACTATTTATTTTTTAGTTTTTTTGGAAAAACAAAATTTTGTAAAATAATTTATTTTTATTTTCTTAACTTAAAATGCAATACAACAAACTAAGCACGCGACACACAAATAACTTAAAATGCA
>Ga0315914_1005907_pt1 | contig 17625 bp, 8 predicted proteins | sample MpolenodulesMG_FD_203920 | JGI IMG/M metagenome (GOLD analysis project Ga0315914, IMG submission 203920) | Medicago polymorpha root nodule microbial communities from Los Angeles, California, United States - elongated nodules | ecosystem: Host-associated > Plants > Roots > Nodule | place: USA...
AATGAGAGGTAATAATGCTGTGCTCAACTTTTCTGTCCAAAGGGTCAAAGAATCTTTGCAAGAGATTCAATATGATTGCAGAAAAGGATCTTCACCTGCACTTGCACTCAAGGAGAGACGCTATAATCAAAGAAAGATGTCATCAAAAGGTGTAAAGAATAAAGCAGGGAAACAAGATCAATCAGAAGGACCAAGTGTTTTGGTGGTACAAGACTTGGGAGTTGAATATCTTGAGCAACTTCTATCCATATCTGATCAAAGTACTAGCACTAGCAGTTACTTCAAATCAACTTTTTAATTTCAGTAATTTTTTTAACTGAGTATTTTCCTTCTGTTTTTTTTTTATTTTTTTACAACATAATTTATTCTGCTTGTTTAGGTTTTGTATTCTCTTTTTATTTTTTCACAAGAAGCAATTTATTCATAATTTGACTTACAAGAGTATATACTAGTATCCATCCTTAGATAGAACCAAACAAGTACCTTAATATTAAGACAGACATAACATTTAGGACATACAATGTGCCAACACATATTTAATTAGCATCACTCAACCTTAAAAATGCCATTGAAAAATCTACCTAGTACTTCTCCAAAAAAAAAATGTTCAATATAATCATTGAAACTAATCAAGAGAAATTCAAACATGTAATACTATTCATGCAGGTTTTGTGTGTTTGAAATTCAAGTGAAGAATAGGAGTACGTCAAATTAAACTGATCCTAACCATAATTAAGGTTTAAAATATTGTTAAGGTCACAATTTGGATCTGCACTTTGTCAAGGAAAAACTGCACATATCAATAGATCCTAAGATTTTTGGTACCCTGTGTAAATCAATAAAGTTGTACATTTTAATTATTTGAATGTCTTTCTTCATGTATTTTTTATTGCAAAAGATTCATTCATAATCATGGTTCTCTAAAAACATATTTTCGATACAATTAATCAAATGCAGTTGAAAAAAAAAATCTATATAATATTAACTACTAAGTTAAAATAATATTAGCTTGAATGTATGGAATGCTAACCCGAATGTATGGAATGCTAACCCATAAACGTTACATTATGGCAATGTACATTTACTGAACATAAATGATCTAAACGTACATAATTCCAAAATGTTAACCAAATTATTGAGCACTGAACAAGTTCCGTGTGGACAATGGGTATGCCAAACAAAGAAATACCACTTCTTCTTTCTCAAAGTGGGTCCAACAAACAGAGATTGATAGAGGAAATTTAAGTGGAGATTCGACAATCGAGCATATTGTTCAATATACGACAAAAATAGAAGAACTTGTTCACGACCAAGAAAAATGATGAGTGATAGATATTTAGCGAGTAATATAATAAAGTTCGTTTTCACGAGGATCGTGTTAATCTCAAGTAAACAATAGTATTATGAAATAGGATGTGTAAAGTTTATTTTAGTTGCCCGAGGCAGTAGATTTGTTGTGCATAAAAATCAATAATATAAATTAAAGATTGTTGAGAAAATATAGAGACAGAGACTAGGTCTTTTGAATCCTCTGAGTTCCCCTAATTGGTACATTGCATCTATTTCTTATGAATATTTCTCTAGTTTTACGATGGTTAACTAAAATAGCCTAATCAATCCCCTTGACTTAGGACCCTCTTCTCATATTACAGTCTCTAATTCCTTAGGTGATCTAATATTTTTTGAAGGTTTTAAGAGCGTTAACCTAGCTAATATCACAAATAAACGATTATCCATTCCTAGACTAACCTTGTTTATCTGAACAATTCAATTAGGTCTAAGTTGAAAGTTATGGTCAGTAGTCATTCATTCTCACGAATTCATGTTTATATGTGATCAGGATATAAAAAGCATTAAGAACAATTGAATTCAATAAAACTAGATTAATATTCACAATAATAGAGTTTCACACCAACATGGTTCAATTAGAGTTATATAAGAATCATCTCAGACCTAATCTCTAAGAGATTTAGCTACTCATAATTGAGTTTACAAATAGCATAATCAATGAAAGAATTAAAACATACATCAACCGGTAAAAGGATGATGAAATCACCCTCTTTGCAGTCTCTAGGTCTCAAAATCACATTTTTCTCTATTAAAATCGTAACCCTTGTTTTTAGAACAGACTTCAGCTTAAATAGGCACAAAAATTCGCCTAATCGTGTCACGATTCAAGTAAATCGTGTCCCGATTCTCTTTTACCAAGCTCATGGACCACAAATGTATGGCCCAAATCGTGACACGAAAATTAATGCCAACGTGTCCCGATACAATGTCGAATGCACCACTTCCTTGCCTGTGAAATCGTGTCCCTATTCTTTTCAATCGTGACACGTTTTGCTTCTTGATCAATACTTCAATATTTTTCTGCTTTTCGCACTTTAACATGCTCAAACTTGTTGTGAACTCAACTATTCTTGGAAAATTACATATAAAATTACATGATAATTACATGATGACATCAATGATCAAAAATCAATGTATTTTGAATCAAGAAAAACGAAGAACAAAAATCAAGAGACTCGCATATGTCGTGGAAGAGAGCAGGTAGAACCCGCTCTGATGATACAATTCCTATGAACACCAGTCATGCAATTGCAATGGTACATAAAAGGTATATGTACAGTGGAGAAGAAAGATGCCAGCTCAATAATCTTTAACAAACTTCCTAAACTGAATAGAAAATTAAATAGAAAACTAACTAACTACTTTTTTTCCCAGTAAGAAAACTAACTATAACTTGAGACTTCACTCCTAACTTACTGGCATCATTTTACTGTTGTTGGTATTAAAAGAAGCATAATAACGTGATATTTTTTTCCCTTCTTGATCTATTTGGTTAATTATATGACAAGTTGTCTAAACCATGGGCGATAATATATTTATTCTCCTCTAAATCAAATAGCTAAACATAGCATTGCAAGCTAAATAATCTCTTTAGAATGCGTTGAGTAGTTCTGCTATAGATGTCATTCGCAGGCCCACATGTCATCATGCGTGCTTGAGACAAAATTGTTCTATTTTTGTCATAGAATACTAAAAAAATATGATAAATGATATTTGCATAACAATTTTAGATAACTTGTAAGATAATTCTTTCTCATATGCTTTTATTGTTTTTTTACTCTCTATATTGTTTGTCCCAAAAGAAGAGGGAAGAAAAATGTATTCTAAAAAATTGTCACAAAATGATGGGATAAGTATGATTGAGTGATCTCTCTATATTGTTTGTCCGAAAAAAAATGGAAGAAAAATGCTCTTCCAGAAGTTGTCACAAAATAATTGTATAAGTATCAGTACTAAAAAATTATTTGTCGTAAAGGATACATAAATTGATTAAATATATCACGAGTATGATTTTTAATTAAATATTATGAACATGTTCCAAATAATAAGCCACTTTGAAAAAAAAGTCCTAAATTATAATTCACTTTACAAAACCAAATGAAACATTAATATTTTTTCTTTCTATCACATTTTTTACTATTCATTAATTTATTTTCTTTTAATTTCTTTTTCTTATGTTATTAATGAAAGACAAGTTTATAAAAGGGTTCAATATGTGTTTGGTCCCTCTAAATATATCAATTTTTTATTTTAGTCACTCTAAATTCTTTCAACTTTTAATCCCTATAAAATTTTCAATCACAACTTGTGGTCCCTATTTTTAAGTCAATTCATGTGCAGAATTTGTATTTTTTAACAAAATTGTAGAATATTGTAAAAATCTCTCCCAAAAAAATTAGAATTTTTCAACAAAACATGAATATTTAACTGTAAAAAATATAAAAATTCATATTGAATTCATGTTTGTTGTTAAAGAATTCTAATTTTTTTTGGAGAGATTTTTATAATATTATAAACTTTTATTGAAAATTATGAATTCTATATATAAGTTTACTTAAAAAAAATGGGACCTAAAGCGGTGATGGAAAACTTTTGGGGACTAAAAATAAAAGAAATTTTTAGAGGGACTAAAACGAAAAGTTGGTATATTTATAGAGGACAAAAGATATTTAACACTTTATAAAATCACCTTTGATTTCTCTTTCTTACATAAAATTAACCATATTTCTTAAATTGTAAAGGAATAAAAGTGTTATTTGCAACATCTTGTTCAGGCAACAAGATCTGTCCTATGATACCGTTGATTTAATCTCATTAGGTGCTCAAGCCTTCCTTATTATAGATCTGTGTTGTAATGTTTTGCACCTTCTTTTTGTTTTGATGTAAGCACTTATGTTGTTAAGGGTTCTGGCCCTCTCTAGGTGCCCTATCTAGGTCTTTTATAGTATTTCTTTGCTTGATAAAAAAAAAAACCATATTTCTTAAATTGTGTTAAACAATTTCATTCCTTGAAATCAAGAAATGAACACTTTTGAAACAACTGACAAGTGGAAGAGTCTCAAGTGATAATATTGATAGAGCATGTAGTGTGTCCTTCATGAGTGAAGTTGGACTCAAAATTGAGTTAGGATCCTCTTCATTATTTTGTGTCCTCTCTATTTCTTCCGATGAGATCCTTGAGTGACCATGTGTATTATGCCTCTAGTGATTGCATGATTTTATTTATTTTTTTGTTTGGAGAAGTGATAGCATGAATTAATGCTAAGCTAATAGTGTGGTTGTTGAGCTTGATCGAAGTGTGGGTCCAGTCAATGTAATCTTGTGGATGTTTTATAAGGAAAATGTTACATAAACACCATTTATTTCCATACACCTTTGTACACCCCGTGCATTGGGAAGAGACAAGATGAGATGAAAGAGAAAGTGTGATTGTGTGGGGTTCATTTAACCACGTGTCCGATTTTTGTGTGGATGTCCAAGGGTGTATTGCCACTTAAAGATATCTATATATCATTACTCGTTTTATAATTTCGTATAACTGTACTCCTTAATTTGTAAGCAAAACATTTTACATAAAATAATCATGAAAACTATAAGGTGGTTTTTGCAAGGATCCGCAAACGAATATAGTGGGTTCATTCTGAAGTTAACAAAGTGGTTCATTCATTTTTTAGGTTTATTCGTTAGCTAGGTAGAGCCTATATTTGTTTTAATCCTTGTCCCTATCTTTTCTATAATTCTTCTGTATAGATGATAGTTTTTTTTATTAATCAAATAAATTATAACGCCTTCTCCTAAAATAATCTTGTGGAGTACTATTCTTTGCATTGGTTCAATTTGTACGTACGTGCAGTTCATCTACTGAATAATGAAGTTTATTTAATGAATAAAATAATTATTATGTTACTACATATGAGACACACACAGGTGTAGGGACATGTGATCATTTGTTTGAATCTTAATTCTTGTTTGGTTAACTTAATTATGTCACGCTTCTAGATGGTCATGCTATGTATTATTGCCATATTAAACAACATTGAAACCTAGTTCATAAATCTTTTATTTTTTTGAAACCTAGGTCATGCTATGTATTATTTCATATATATTTTAATATGAAATTTTGTATTATTACTTGAATGATTACTGCTTATTAATATTACAGTTCATATATATATCGTAAGCCTTTTAGATCAATTAATTAAAAAAAATAAGCCTATTAGATCTAGATTCTCATAACTGTTTTTTGACAAAAAAGTATGCTTTTTGATTAGTACTAGATTCTCTTAACTAATAAATGGTTATTACTATATTTCTAGCCACATTAGGATAATCCAAATCCAAAATTCATAATTGAATAACAACCTGAAGTGGGGGTTGACAATTAATCTGATGCAATTATAAATATTATAGCCAAAAGGGGAGCCAACACAAGAAGCAATAGAAAAGCACTTCTTGCCTAATAGGATATAAGTCTCCCCTTTTTCCTAAACTCAGATATGGAAATGCTGCAACAAAGCCCTTCAGAAATTCCCTTCGAATTGTTAGGTATTCATGATTGTCTTACCTTTGATATGGTTGATTTCTCATCGAGTTCGCAGACAATAATTACCGAAAACGAGCCAAAACAATCAATGTTGAAGTCATCTGAAGCTAAACAAGTAATGCAGAACAATTATAAGATTGATCAAAAGTCATATATAGGTGTTAGGAAAAGACCTTGGGGAAAATATGCTGCAGAAATCAGAGATACAACTAGAGGAGGAAGAAGGGTTTGGCTAGGAACATTTGACAGTGCTGAAGATGCTGCTTTGGCTTATGATCAAGCTGCATTTTCAATGAGAGGTAACAATGCTTTCCTCAATTTTTCTTTCCAAAGAGTCAAAAAATCTTTGCAAGAGATTCAATATGATTGCAGAAAAGGGTCTTCACCTGCACTTGCACTCAAAGAGAGACACTACACCCAAAGAAAATTGAGGTCATCATCAAAAAGTAAAAAGGGTAATGCAGGGAAATTTCAAGAAACGGCAGAGGGATCATCAAGTACTGTGTTGGTGTTAGAGGATTTGGGAGTTGAATATCTTGAGAAACTTCTAAGTATGTCAGATAATCAAAGTCCAAGCTCAAAACCAATTTCTAATGATTAACTTTGTTTGTAATTTTCTTTCTGTTTTTTGTTGTTGCAATTTTTACAACATTAATTATTCAGCTAGGGCATATTGCAAATATTCTTGCTACTTTGAAATTCTAGCTGCATTTGATTCCTGTTAATTCATTAGGTCTAAATTGTCATCTCTGAAAGTTTCTCCTTTCAAATACTGTCCTTCATCCTGCAGAGGTTCAGTTTATATTCAGCTTCAGATAACAATTTAACAATCTAAAAAGGATACAGGTTATATTATTTCCATAACAGTACAAGATGTGCTTCTCATGTTAGATAGTAATATATATGAAAGACTATATATTCTGATTTCTGTGTAAACCTTTCTGATTTAATAAATAGTTCAAAATTAAGTTTATATCTAATTAACATGTTGCATGATTAAAATACACATCATAAAAAGAATTAAGGAATCAAACGAAATCAATTATAATTTCCAAATATTATTGCAAATTGTGAAAATTTAAGTGATACATTTCAAGATATGAAATGTTTCTAGATTTTAAGAGAAATGAAGTGAAGCTACTAAGAAAGATGAACCTCAACACAAAATAAAATGTTTCCAAATAATTAGTATCATGGAACAGATACATGGAATACTAAAGGAAACTCAACATAACGAACCTGAACCGATACTTGAAAATGTCCAAGTGACTAAGGTGGCAAATGCGATTGAAGGTACATCAACGCTACAACCGAGAGGACAGTCCGGCACCTCCTTCCATTTTTTATTGGAGAATGTTATAGATATTGTGGAGCTCAATCCGATTGATACTTTGGGAATGGTTCAGCAAAGAGAGGAAAGTACTTCTATTTAGAGTCGGTTCAGCCATTGAATACCGAATTGGAAATGATAACAAAATGCATAGGTTGTTAGAAGGAGATCGATTAAGCATATACAAATGATATGCCACATAATTACCTTATTTTCCCTGTGAGGGAATAAGAAAATTAAGGAACCTGCGGCTATTGGAAAACTACAACTATTGTTAACCAAGGAAAATAATTCGTCATAAAAATAAGATACACTTGGGCCAGAAAAGCCCATGCTAAAAAAATAGAAAAAAAAATTTCAGCACGGGTTTTTTCCAGTAGAAAAAACGTATTTGTGTGTTGTTTTTTGAAACGTATCAATAAGCTAGATCCATACTTCGAGTTGTTTTAGTCCCTAAATAAATTCGTACACTTAAGAAATCTGTCTGACAAGCGGACTTACACCTTTTACAACCAACACAGTCCTCTATTCTTGGGGAAGAAGCTATATTTGCTTAGCTTTACATCCATCCCAAGGTATCCTTTCTAATACATTTGCAGAACAAGCTCGGACACATTGAGTACATCCTATACATGTATCATAAATCTTTACTATATGTGACATTGTATCTATAGTAACTTTTGAACATAAAAAATGAAAATTATTGATCTAGTAAACTCGTAAATGAATCATATATTTATATACCAGATTAATCAATGATTTGTCATAATATTGTTAATTGTTAATAAAAAAAGATGTCTAGATAAATTTAGAAGAAGGAATAGAAGAGGACTAGGATACTTTGATTTTTATGATTTAGGCAATGCAAACATGATCATAAGTTGTGTAGAATACATATTAATTTGAATTGATAAATAACACTCCCTATTTGAATTGATTTTTTTTTATTGATTGATACGGGTTGATTTTCTGTTACGAGCAATTGCGGAAACAATAGCTAGACCGATAGCTGCTTCAGACTTCAGTGGTTGCTAGCTATAACGAAAATTGAAAAAATAGGTGTTGCGACATCTCTTGGTGTGTCTACTTGTTTACATGCATTTTATCGTCACATATTAACAGAAGGAAATGCTTGTGCTAATATGCTGCCCTGGCTAGTTAAGGTCATGCATGTTATTATAAATGTTGTTTGGTGGGATTCGTTACCTATTTTTCTTTGGCAGGATTTTTACATGGACATACATGGTCTTTGATTTTTATTTTTTTTGAAAACTTGGTATGTGATCCAAGGATCGACTAATCCGAGAGGATCAATCCCACCGCCCACTTGCGGGAATTTTTTTAAAACCCTTTGCATGGTCTTTCGAATTTTAGATTCTCTTAGTTTCCACTTTTGTTGTTATTATTTTAGGGTTTTGGCCTAATCCTCTCTCTTATATAGTTATCCATTTTTAATAAAATTTCAGAGTAGATGGTAGAGGATGGGAGTAGCTATGGAGTGTCAACCTTGTTGGGATGTCTCTCTTGATTAAAAAAATACAAAGAAGGATGAGACAATTAATATCCACTAAGTTATATACACGACTGAAAGACAATTTCTTATGAAAAACTCATGAATAGTTGAAGGACCCCAAATCTTAGTTGATCATATAGAGAATTGGTGTTTCCCATTTTTTGGGATCAAATCTGGAGAGTCGAAGCATCATACATGTCTTAGAGAAATGAATCATTTCATATGTGAGATGTGAGTGTTATCATTCTTTAAGTACTCTTTAGGGGAGTATTGTAGAGTGATACACTTAAGTTGGGTTACATTATTGTAATCTTATTTGAAATAATGAATAAATTATCAGCAGAAGAAAAATGACATATATCCATGGAGGCTTATAGTGACGGATCAAAAACCAGAGCTATACAACATATGTTAGTATTCTCGCAGACATAGCAAGAAGGGTTGAACCACATAAGTCTTTATGTGTGCTATTACTTTCTTTCTGATACGTCCATGTACATTCCATCTAAAATCTTTGGGCATGTAAATTAATCGTTGGCGTGTGTGGCTTTCCCCTAAAATTTAGGAAGTACTAATTTTTCTATTATTTCTTACAATTGTTCTACATCTCACATATCTAGCTTCTCTATTTTTTTTTCACAATATTCTGAAAAGAGTTATGTTTCATTGACACCTCTAGCTGGTATCAAACCATTCTTCTACACCCCTTAGCTCGCAAGATTTTTTGACTGAAAAGTCAAAATAATGATAAAATAAATAAAGAAAAGAAAAATTAAAAAATCACCCTCTCTCTTATTACCTTCCTCTCTGCTCTTTGGCTCTTTTTTCCTCTTGCTCTTCCTTGTCGCAAATTCACCTGACACACACCATTCTCCTCCCAAACACTATCACAATCTCCGGAACTCATCGTTGAACTTGCCTGAACTCACGAAGGTGAGAGAACGGCAAAGAAGAGAGATGAAAATCAAACAGAGCAACGACAATTAACAGATAAAGAGAACGGCGGGAGTGATAGCGACCGGAGACGGTGAGAGTGAGAGGGATCGGCGAAGATGAAAATGAGGGAGATTGGAGACAACAAGAGTGACGGAGCTACCAGAGAGAACCACGACAAGACGCGAGAGACAAGGTACATGATTTGGCATAAAATTCGGCTAAAACGAGGCGAAGGGTGGCGGTGGAGTGGCCGGAGAAGAAAGACACGTGAGTCGACAGGAAGTGAGAGGTGGTTGGAGGAGAGAGAGGGATTATCTGTTTTTATTTTATTTTTATTTGTTTATTGGATTTGATGAGTCACAAAAAAAAATGCAAGGTGGGAGTGTACATGAGAGGTTTGCCACATGGGGTGGTACATGTATAAGAACTCTTCTGGAAAAAAGTACCTAGTTAAATATGTCATGAACAGGGTCGGGTTGAAGTTATGGTAACTAGGTAAGAGTTGGAGAATCCAGGGGAGTTCTAGAGCGACAATTGGATTGATGAAAACTATTAATAGACTTAGACACTATGGGCATGTTTAGATTGAGCTTATTTTAATCTTTTGAAAAATAGCTTATGCAAATAATTAAGCTTTTATGTTAATTTATAAGATCTGACTAACAAAAATTGTATATTTATAAGTTGTTCGTTCATAAACTACCTTAACAAGCTTATAAATAGTACATTAATGCTTATTTATTTGCATAAGCTCTAAAATAAACTATTCCAAACGGACCATATATCTCCACCAAAATTCTTAAAACATTTTGTATATGGATCACATCTTTTATATATGTTTCAATTACCTTGTTTCTAGATGATATGAGACTTACTGCTCGTACTTGAACTCCAACAATCCCTTCTTAAATGTGAGTGTCCACATCGCTACTTACACGGATGTCAATTAAACACAAACAAAATGTCATGATTGTGACTCCACCACCAAGAAGGTTATTGATACAAGGACTCAAGACACGAGATCCACTCCCCACTCCATCATAAAATCGAATGAAGATCAGTTTGATACTACTTGTTGGAGAGTCCAAAGGAGTACAAGGGCAACAACACATGTAATGACCATATAGAGTGTATTTAAGTATTGTCTTTGAAATGGTTCTTCGATGATATTTTACTAGGAATGTATTCTTAGCCACTTGGAAGAGTATTCTTAGTTTCCAGTGACTCCAACAAAAAGATAGGGTTTGAGGGAAGAATTTTACCAAACAAAAATTCAACGATTTCTATGTTATGTTATACAATGATATGCATGAAATATACCGGTAAATACGAAAATTAATGCAAAGAAAAACTTGAATTTCCACTTGAAGAAACAATTCATACCTGAAAATGAATTCTCATTTGTGATTCACCACTTGCATCCTAGGCTAGCTCTCGAACAAAAACTTGAACTATGCATATCTGCCTGCCTTATGAATTGCAAGGGAAAATCCATAATTAATGTATTGGCATGTGAACGCATAATTACAAATTAATAGTCGCATATTCAACATTTATAATGGCTAAACTTGTTGTGTCTAAAAGGGTAAACATTCCTAGCAACAATAAGATAGATGCATATTTCTAGATAATTAATTCTGACGTGCCCTAAAAAATATAGAATGAAAAACTGAGGACATTTCACTTAGAAGGTGATACACTGACCATTAACATGATAGAAAAATTCAGGAAATGCGTCTATGTATTATGTATATGTTTGTTTACTGAATAAGATATTAATCTAACTAATTAACCTTAAAAAAATATGCTAACTAAACTAAATGATTAATTTAATAGGGATATTTATAAAAGAGTGGGTTGGATAGCTCAACTAGTTTGAAATAAGATCAGGAGTTTGTGATCTTGAGTTCAAACCTGGATAAATGAGAAGATTAATCTAACAACTAATATTGACATCTCTTATTCAAAAACAAACACAAAAACAAAAAATTCATAAGTATATCATATTGTGTTATGTTGTGTTGTGTTGAGAATGGATAGCCAAAGAACCATACACAAACACACACAAAAAGAACTATGCAAATTAGAATCTTCTTTAGTGGACCAATAAATTTATTTTAAAATAAATTTAAAATATATCAACGATTTGTATTAAAGTGGTGTAAGTTGGACCAATGTATTTGGTGGTCCAAACTAAACTTTACCTATAAGATAAGATATATAGCAAGGAAGCAAATATGTGAAGTCAAACATTTGATACACAAATTCCATGTTGAATCCCCCAATCCAGCAATGATACACAAGTATTATTTTTATGCATAATATGTGTCTTGTCTTAAGAACCGATTGATATATGAAGTTTTCATCAAATTAAAATTAATTTAAATGAAATCACATAAATACATGTCTTTATCTAATGCACTGATCATCTGTCATCGTGACCTTAACTCAGTTGGTATGGACAATACATAATATATGTAAGGTCTGAGGTTCAAACCCCGACAAAAAAATGCACTGATAATCCACCATGGATCTTAATTAATTCAATGAAATTACATTATTTTCCTCTCCAAATATGTATACGATGAAAGGGGGCTTAATGTATCATAGAATATATAGTGGCGCACCAGGGCCAGCTAGCATGTGTCCAAACAAGATGTATACAAATGTGAAAGGCTCTAAAGCTAAGATAAAATCACTAAAATGCCACAAGTGTAAAACAGCTTGCTTAAAGAGGACCAACAAAAAGTTGTCCAACAGTATATATATAGTTATATCTGGAAGGTTTATCTTTCTTATGCAAGCTATTGTTTTATGAAATCAAAATATTGATTCTTGAAAATTGTCTAACGAACTACTAACTCGGTGTTCTTGTAAAAAAAAAAAAAAGTATGGGAAACGAAGTTATTAGTCAGTTAATTTCGCTCTCAAATTAATACTAGTATAACATGGTTAACTCTTCATTTTTTGTCTTGATGAAATGATAGACACTATCTCAAACTCACACATATAACTGTGATGTCTCAGTTCAAATCAGGATGAAAATGTTCAATCTAACGATATCAGCATTAAAAGTTGAGTTAGATATACCAAACACAAGACTATATTATTTGTTCTATACTATAACTATGACATTTTGGTTTTAAAAGTTTTCTTAGCAATAACAACTATCAGACAGTAATTTTTAGTAATATAACACTTATAAACAAGTTATTAAAATCTTGCTTAGTAATTTTTTTTTTAACGGAAAAATTTATTAAAAACTAGATCCCTACTCAAGACGAAGAGAGACCAATAAATTAGAGATTACAAAATAAAGGCGCCGTATATAGGCAGAACATCCAAAAAAACACCATAAAAGACACCAATACACATCACCTAACCAAGTCCTACTTTCAACACCCATGAGAACAACAACCACCAAAATCAACTTCACCACCTAAATCAAACTCCATTGCAAACAACCACTGAAAATGAAATCCATAGTCATCCATCGCCAGCTACTCACCCCAAATAAACCCCTCTAAATCAAACAAGCTCTTCTCATAAACATAGTTGAGCCACATCCGAAAATATCTTATTCCAACACTCATACTTCCACCACCACTCTACCCCCAATTCATCGAATAAAAACACCATAATTAGCCCAACCCAAAGCAAACTTGAATCAAATAATTGATTATTCCTCTTCGTAACTCATGAGTAATAAAAAGTGCATAATTAAATGAAATATCACTTGCAAATAGAATCCATTCTTAATCAAAATGCTTATGGCATTATAAGATTTCAACAACAAAAAATGTAGAAATGCAAAATAGGGTTTAACAGAACTAGTCATGTTTTGAAACAAATAAATTAAACTATAGTAAATTAATTAGTACTTACATTTGTGTATGTATATAGAGTTGCTCAAGCCAGCCATCGTGTGCTTCAAGTACGCATTAAGTCCTGCAATTCCTTTATTTCCTGAATATAAGAAGATAGAGAGGATGAAGATATTGTCCAAGTTTGTTTTGCTCACTCTAGTCAAAATCTTACTATAATTTCAACGTCAAAAAGTGGGTGGGACACATATTGGTGAATGATAATTTGAAAACAAAGTTAAATTAGCAGACAGATGCAAACAAGTGGCATATAAATACTCCTAGTTGATCAAAAGTGGGATATAAATTCATGAACATTGAAAATGATGAGAGGATGCGCTGCACGCGCCTTTGTTTTATTAGAAAAAATAGTAATTTTTGCTCGCGTGGTTCATGTACTATTTACCAACATGAAAGTTGAATTAATTTGCTTTTCTTTTTTCACCTCACAAGAGACAAATATTGGAAGAAAAGCCACAGTGAAATTTGATAGTTCGGACTAAAGTTAATAGAAGAAGATTTAATTATTCCATTATTTTATTTTATTTTTCAAAATATGTATGTGTGACTAGGGTGTCATAGTTTGGTTTACTTTGATTTTGAGTAAAAAAATGTTCAAACTGATCAAATTTATATCGATTTGGTTCGATTTTCAACATTTTTTAAAAGTGGAATTGGTGTAAACTAAATTGATGATATGCACTTTGATTGGTTTGGTTGATTAGTTAAAATACTTCAATTTTGTTAAGATCAATAAGTTTGGTTCATATACAATATCTCATGCTGGGAGTTAAATTGGAAAAGTATCCCATCCTTATGTCGTAGTCTCTATTTCTATAATTGAGACTTCAATCATTGTTGAGGGAGCTTTTGGCATCACATTTTGCAGCTGCAACCACTTCCAATATCGATGTAACATGTTGCCCTTTTTTGCATCCCATCAAGAATCAACAAAGGGTTTTGTTTATTATTATATGATAGTTTTTCGGTGCTTTGAGGCGGTGAATAAAGTCAATGTCGAAACAACCCTGATGTGAAAATGAGATGATTTGCTTTCCTTATATGTGAGGAATAATCATGCGTTGCGCCATACTTCATGTCGAGTTGAACACCTCAAAATGACTAGCCAATGTTTCCGTTATTGGGTATGTTTTCCTCTTTGTGCATGGGATTACTAGTTAGACAATCCATCGAATAATCGGGTTGGATCTTTTAGGCCCGTATCATTACAAGAACATATGCATGTTTTATAGGTCTAAACAAATTCATTATTAAAGGGTTGAAAATTCCAACTAATGGATGACTTATTTCAAAATATGTTTGAGGTTTTCTATTTGACTATTTGCTGCGATTAGCATATTGAAAAATCATGTGTTTATATTGAGCAAACCACGATAAACTTATGTTTTTGGTTTTCAATTTTGTGAGAACTTGTACTTTTGATATGAGTTTTATTTCACTAAAAGATTAAAACATTTAGTCAATGGGTTGGCGGGTTAGTGTAATTTTTTTTGGTGTGCAGCAGAAGAAGAGTGTAAAGAAAGAATACGGAAAAAGATATTTGTTATGATATTGAAGAGATGGTTTTGTTAAAGATGAATGCTATATGAACATCATTTTTGCACAACCAACAACTTCTTTGCTATTTTTTAATATTTTTTTAGTGATATCGATTTACGTGCTATTCACAATTTTATTTTTTTTTAAGAAACTAAGCAAAACTTTATTAAAGTGAGGCAAAATAGGAAACTTTATTAAAGTGATATCAATTGTGTGATATCTAACTTTAATAAAGGAATTTGTCTGAGCAAAACTTTATTAAAGAGATATAAAATGGTTGTTCAAATAACACAACTCTTTAAAAAAATTAACATAAACAAACTAACATTAAGATTACAATGATTAATACTACTTACTTGTGTTTTTGTGGAGATGATTCACTTGAATTTCGTCAAAACGGAATTGGAGGAATTTGAGAGAAATTAGAGAAGTTATGAAAAACACTTGAAACTGATATGTTTCTGATGCTTATGTTTCTGTATAAAGGACGCATCGGCAATTAACTTCCGATAGAACCGGCGGTAGTTAACTGCCGAAGCTTTCCTCGGTAGTTAACTGACGCCGGTTCTTTTCATCGGTAGTTAAGGCATTTACGTCTTTTAATAGTCTTTTTCTGTATTTTTAAATGTGTCAACAACCATTTTCTCATCCCGATGGATGTATTTTTCATTCAAAAAAGAATCGTTAATTGGATCTAAATCCTTTTTTGGTCAACTTCAAGGCGGCGCTATTATTGTCCAAAGAAAATTTTAAAACTGTTTTCAACAGCGTCCGTTCATAATTTTAGTGACATCGCTATTAAATTCGGTTGCTGTCATGACAGATACATTTTTGGCTCATATGCCTGCCTTTTGTTGTTCTTTATTACAGTATTATAAAAAAAATGAAAAATATTTCTGCGATTTTTTATGAGTGAAATTTCAATTTTCTTCGCTTTCTGGAAAGAAGTCCAAGATCTAGTATCCTTAAAAAACAAATAATTCTTTATTATGCCTGGATTTTTGGCTCATATGCCTGGGTTCTTTATTTATAAAAAAAATTCTTGGATTTTATAGCTTTTAACGAGTGATAGTGTTTTATAAAAAAAAAAAAAAAAAACGAGTGATACTGTATTTTTTTTTTACGAGTAAGATTGAATTTGGTTTTTTAGAGTTTACAATATTATTTCCCCCTCATCCCTCAAAAAAATATATTATTTCCCCCTCAACAAAATATTATTTTACGAGTAAACTTTCAATTTTCTTCGCTTTCTAGAAAGAAGTCCAAGATCAAGTATTTATTTGGTTAAAATGAAGCAAAAATATTTGGTGAAAAAAATGGTTTTTCTTTAGACAACAAAAGGAGTTGAAGGACTTTTTTTTTTGTCGGTGAAAGGACTTATATTTATTATATATATAAAAGTGAGTTAGTTTTTTTTTTTTGAACAATCGAAAAATGATATATATATTTACACTGACAAGCAATCTCTTGAGCACAAGATGTATCAAAGAGACCACGAAAAATTTATAAAGTTAGCACCTGAATAGCCGATGTCCAAACATACAAGGGGGCTCAACCACCACATATGAGTCCCAAAAACAAAATGAGCTTTCTTAGCTTGAAGCCACCATAAAGAATAAGACTTAACATTTTCTAATAATTGAAACATAGTATTTTCTTTCCACTTAAATAACCTATTGTTATGCTCACATTACCAATCCAAACACACAGTAACCAAATCAACTGAAGAAAAGACCACCGCGATTTCAAACCACCTGTATAGTAAATAAACTATTGAAAATGAGCTGTAATCACCTGAGAATCTGCACCATCGAAACTGATCCACGACCGCATTTGCTGCCACAGAGTACCAAATGTGCTATACGAGAGGAACAAATGTTGAACGTCATCCTCGTGACCGCACCCAGCCACACAAAATCGATCTATTGTAGTGATGATACCGCGCTTCGCCAAATTCGCCTTAGTTGGCAATCGATCACGAAGCAACCGCCACGCAAAAATTGAAACCTTCAACGAAACATGCTTATGCCAAATAAAATCAAAGATTGAACACACAGGTTGATGCTCCTGAGTAGTAAACATATCATAGACACCACAATTTGAATACCCTCTCAAAAAATTAAATAATAATTTCAAAACTAATTTTGAGCAGATTATTAATAATTTTCCGACAACAAAATTCACTATATTATTAAAGGATCGTGTCTAAGGACATTTGTTTTTTTTAAGAGAAAGAGCATTTGTTAAGAAATAAAAATAAGAATAAATTATAAGTTCTATATATAGAACAAGTCAATTTCTAAATTTCTAAAATAAAATGGGTCTTGAGATTTTCCTCAACAGTATTACCATTAAGGGTAAATCTTCTTCCAAAATATTTAACTTTACACGGACCCTTATTAGTATCTGGACCATGAGTTTTATAACATTAGCTTCCACATTAGAACTAGATTCTCTCAGTAAACTATCATTAAAATAATCCAAATTGACATTTAAATAACAAAATCCAGTGGGGTATGGCATTTGTGGC
>Ga0315914_1005909_pt1 | contig 17623 bp, 13 predicted proteins | sample MpolenodulesMG_FD_203920 | JGI IMG/M metagenome (GOLD analysis project Ga0315914, IMG submission 203920) | Medicago polymorpha root nodule microbial communities from Los Angeles, California, United States - elongated nodules | ecosystem: Host-associated > Plants > Roots > Nodule | place: USA...
TATATAATCCAAAAATTACAAGGGCATTTTTCAAAAAACAAATAAAGCGTGCAAGAAAGGCATAGGGTGAGAAAAGTAAACACTTTTTTATTTCTTTTAATGAATTCAGCCCAAATAAATTATACCTATAGAGTTCATACTGTTATTCAAAACAACTTATTTTTAAACAACTTATTTCAACAAAACAGCTTATTTAAAAAAAAAAAAACTTATTTTAAAAGAGCTTATTCAAAAAAGCTTATTTTATGAAAAACAGCTTATGATCTCTCTTTTTTTTTTAAAAACAGCTTATTCAAAACAACTTATTTTAAAACAGCTTATTAGGATCTCTTTTAATAAAACAACTTATTCAAAACAGCTTATTTATACAAAACAGCTTATCAAGATATCTTTTTTCAAAACAACTTATTTATGAAAAACGGCTTATTAGGATCTCTTTTTTCAAAATAACTTATTCAAAATAGCTTATTTATGCAAAACAGCTTATTAGGATCACTTTTTTCAAAACATCTTATTCAAAACAACTTCATTATGCAAAACAACTTATTAGGATCTCTTTTTTCAAAATAACTTATTCAAAACAACTTATTAGGATCTCTTTTTAAAAAACAAATTATTCAAAATAGCTAATTTATGCAAAACAGCTTATCAAGATCTCTTTTTTCAAAACAACTTATTTATGCAAAACAGCTTATTAAGATCTCTTTTTTCAAAACAACTTATTCAAAAAAGCTTATTTATGCAAAACAACTTATTAAGATCTCTTTTTTCAAAACAACTTATTCAAAACAGCTTATTTATGCAAAACAACTTATTAGAATCTCTTTTTTCAAAATAACTTATTCAAAATAGCTGATTTATGCAAAACAGCTTATCAAGATCTCTTTTTTCAAAACAACTTATTCAAAGCAGCTTATTTATGCAAAACAGCTTATCAAAATCTCTTTTTTCAAAACAGCTTATTCAAAACAGCTGATTTATGAAAAACGACTTATTGGGATCTCTTTTTTCAAAATAACTTATTCAAAATAGCTTATTTAAGCAGAGCAGCTTATGAGGATCTCTTTTTTCAAAATAACTTATTCAAAACAGCTTATTTATGCAAAACAGCTTATCAAGATCTCTTTTTTCAAAACAACTTATTCAAAACATCTTATTTATGCAAAACAGCTTATTAGGAGCTCTTTTTTCAAAATATCTTATTCAAAACAGCTTATTTAAGCAAAACAGCTTATTAGGATCTCTTTTTAAAAAATGATTAATTCAAAATAGCTTATTTATGCAAAACGGCTTATTGGGATCTCTTTTTTCAAAATATCTTATTCGAATAAATAAGCTGGTTTGAATAAGTTATTTTGAAAAAAGAGATCCCAATAAGTTGTTTTGCATAAATAAGCTGTTTTGAAAAAAGAGATCTTAATAAGCCGTTTTGAATAAATAAGCTGTTTTGAATAAGTTGTGTTGAAAAAAGAGATCTTAATAAGCTGTTTTGCATAAATAAGCTGTTTTGAATAAGTTATTTTGAAAAAAGAGATCCTAATAAGCCGTTTTGCATAAATAAGCTGTTTTGAATAAGTTGTGTTGAAAAAAGAGATCGTAATAAGTTGTTTTGCATAAGTAAGCTATTTTGAATAAGTTGTGTTGAAAAAAGAGATCTTAATAAGCTGTTTTTGCATAAATAAGTTGTTTTGAATAAGTTATTTTGAAAAAAGAGATCTTAATAAGCTGTTTTGCATAAATAAGCTGTTTTGAATAAGTTGTTTTGAAAAAAGAGATCTTAATAAGCTGTTTTGCATAAATAAGCTGTTTTGAATAAGTTGTTTTGAAAAAAGAGATCCTAATAAGCCGTTTTGCATAAATAAGCTGGTTTGAATAAGTTGTTTTGAAAAAAGAGATCCTAATAAGCCGTTTTGCATAAATAAGCTGTTTTGAATAAGTTGTTTTGAAAAAAGAGATCCTAATCAACCGTTTTGCATAAATAAGCTGTTTTGAATAAGTTGTTTTGAAAAAAGAGATCCTAATAAGCTGTTTTGCATAAATAAGCTGTTTTGAATAAGTTGTGTTGAAAAAAGAGATCCTAATAAGCTGTTTTGCATAAATAAGCTGTTTTGAATAAGTTATTTTGAAAAAAGAGATCCTGATAAGCTGTTTTGCATAAATAAGCTGTTTTGAATAAGTTGTTTTGAAAAAAGAGATCCTAATCAACCGTTTTGCATAAATAAGCTGTTTTGAATAAGTTGTTTTGAAAAAAGAGATCCTAATAAGCCGTTTTGCATAAATAAGTTGTTTTGAATAAGCTGTTTTTTAAAAAGAGATTGTAATAAGTTATTTTGTATAAGATAAGCGTTTTTGAATAAGTTGTTTCAAATTTGGATTTTTGTTTATAAAATATGTTTTACAAAATTTTAGTTGGGCTAAGAGTTGGCCCTCAACAGGGCCCTTCAATAAAACATAAAAAATGAGGCTAGGGCCTAATGTAAATTTGTTTAAGAGGGGGCCGAAAAATTAAGGCTTTCAAGAGGGCCAAAAAATTTCAGAGGTGAAATTGTATGCTACATTACCTTGGCTCCACACATTGTCAATATTCTGAAACAATTTGTTGTATTGTATCAAAAAAATATCTATTAAATTGAAAGTGTTCATACGTTCGTTTTTTTTTATTGAATTGCAAAATGTTAGTCAGATTTATTATTTTGTCAAATACAACATTGAAACTGTTCAATTAATTTAAGATGCATTATTAAAACTAGTATATTGTAGAAAGAAACCATTTATGTGTTAACGCTGTCACAAATAAACAAAGAAAGTAATAATGATAATAACTTTATTTATTTAAATAAAGATAATTTGGGACTAGATCAAAACCAAAAGTTTAAAGCTACTGCCTCGTTAAAAACCTTAATAGGAAAATCTAGTTAAGGGAAAAAGAGTGCAGTAGTAGCAACGATAACTAACATAGAACTTGAATTCGTTCATATTCGATGAGCGACAAGTTACAGTCTTCTTTGACAGGGAAGGCAGCTGGCGGGGCTTCTTCGATGTCTTCAGCTCTGCAAACGTTAAGTCTCATTGAACCTTTGTGCATGATTATATTTGCCTTGCGCACTGCAATTGTTGATCCTTCTTTGACTCTGTTGATCTTATTAGCACCGACTGCTTTGAATATGATGATGCCAATTTCGTCGCCTACGAGAGACTCTGTCATCGACAGACCCTTACGTGATACATTTTTCACATTGACTACTTTGAGCGTTAGGTTGATGTTTTCAATCCCAGGGCGTAAGTCCTGCACCTTGGTGAACAGAGGTACCAACGACGGCATAGTAAAATCCCTCCTGAGATACAATATGCATTGTCACACATAATTCCAAAAAACTCATAATAAAAACACAAACTTTAAATAACCTCAAATATATAGTATAAGAAAGAAGTTTCAAGCTAAGAATACTTAGTTTTACGGTTTCGACGTTTCTTTGCAGACGAGCTGCACTTTTTATCTTGAGCATTGTTGTTCTGGCACTTCCGATCAATAGTCTGAAAACAACAATCAAAGAACTTAAAATCTTGGTTAACATTAATACAACATCAATACAATTGGGAGCATCTTCAATCCATACATTCTCATGATGAGATGATGCGTATTTTGCTAAATAATGCGCAGCTTGCTTTGCTTCATGCCTAATATGCATAAATTGTAAATTTTGAAAATGACAAGCTAAAAGTCTCCAAAAATCAACTTGATAAAAATAAGTACCTGATCATGACTAAAATATGATGCTGGATGAAAAAAAAGAATCTCTCCTTCTTTGGTAGATGTAGAACCAAGCTCATTCTTGGAAGCATTGGGATCAAAACTCCAAGGTGTGAGAAATGAGTTATCTTTCTTAATAAATGATGTCAGTCCTTGATCAAGCTTTGTTTCCTAAGTAACAACAGATAAAAAATTAAAAAAATAAAATAAAAAAGAGAAGAGAGAAAGAGAAAAGAAACAAGAAATAAAAATAACAACTAAAAAGAAAAATAAGAGAAACAAACAATATACAACATCTGAAAAAATTTCACGATCAATAAGAAAACTAAAAAGTATAGAAGGGGACCTTAGCAATTTCTCTGTGATTAGGGTCAGAGAGTTTGTGTGATGAATCTTCCATTTGTGTTTTGTGAGTTAGGGAAAGCTATGTAGGAATGAGAGATGAGATGATGGAGGTAGAGTAGGGATTTTAAGTTCCAATGGCTCCCCTTTCTGTTGGGATTGGCATTTTTCTCTAAGGTGAAGCTTGATGTGTCATCGACAAGAATTGAACCATCACATCCCTGCAATGGTTTATTTATTCAATTCAAATTTGCCAATGAATTGTATACTCCATATATATAGAAAATAATACTCTCTCAATCTCATAATAATAGTCATATTTGGTAAATGTTATATTAAAAATATTTTTTTTATAATTTAATTTGTATCTAAAGAAAACGAGTTATACACAATATCCTATCCAATGATCACATTAATTTTATAAGCAAAAGCAAGTAGCATCAAAGAGGTTAGATTATTCATCTCAATTAAACTAGCATGGCATCACTATACCAGACTAAGAAACCATAAGTCAATATTGTTAAGAGAAAGGAAAGAATTTAAAATAAATATTGATTCGATATTATTCATTAAATAAATACAAATATAAATAAAAAGAAATTAACTAAATTAATATTTATTTATTAAATACAAAATTAGAAAATAAAAGCAAATATAAATAAAAAGGAATGAACAAAATTGAGGCATATAACAACATCTTATTTTATTAATAGAATTGATACAATACAATAATTTATTCGAATTCACTAAATCTACTTATTTTCTCCCTCTTAGGGTAAAAAGTGACCAATCATCTTGGGGTAAAATAGTGAGTAGCCTTCTTGGGGAAAATACATCATCAACCCTTGGGCTAAATTTAAATCTGGTTTTTTTTATACCCCAAGAAGAATCTTTTTATCCACGGTAAAAAGTTTATGGGGTAAGAAAAGGCAGATTTAAACTTATCTCAATCGTTGATCACTTAGCCAAGTCGCCTACTCACTATTTTACCCCGAAGAAGTTTGATCACTTTTGCCCCAAAGAGAAAAGAGACTATTGAAAAAAAAGAGAGAAATAGAGGGAGAGAGTGAGGAGGGGGAGAAAGTGATATGGTGTGAGGAATTAGGGAAGTATGGAGGGGTATTTATAGGTGGGAATGGTAGTATAAGTTATAAACATCATTAATGTGGTCAAGAAAACGTGTATATTAGGTAAAAAAAAACGTGTAGATTGAATGTTGAAAAACTAACCAAAGCCAAAAAAACGTTTGTTCTTCAGCTCTAGCCACCGGCCAACGTGCGTGAGTTAACTCGCGCACAGGCCAGTGGTGCGTGACTTAAGTCACGCAAAGCTTATAATGTGCGCAAGTTAAGTCACGCAGCGTGACTTAACTCACACGGAGGTATAAAAGGAAATCATGTTGGGCGCGAGCAAAAAGTGCAGGGGGAAGAGCAGAAATCAAAATACAATACATGCAGTCTTTAAAACCAGCGTGAGTTAACTCACGCTGATGTTCGGAACGTGACTTAAGTCACGCGGCGTGACTTAAGTCACGGTGACATATACACCTGTGTGAGTTACTTAATGCGGGGGTATTTTTGGATGTTTGATTTCGAGCGAGCAATTTTTGTTGGGAGAAGAGCATTTTTCTGTGATATGTTGCGATTTTTATCAAGGCAAGAAAGAAAACTTCAAAAGCACTTTTCGATGTTGCTTCTTGGCTTTATGAAAAGTAAATGATATATCAAAAGTACGGAGAATTAAAATCTTAGTTGCATGTCTTCAACTTCATTTGTCATTAAATCCATTGCAAATCATAACATTCTAAAAATGCACACACGTCACATGTTAGATGTAGGCAGTGTATTTGGCAGCTCCCTAATTAAAACCAAACCAGTTCTTTGGTAACTTCTAATTTAATTATGGAGTTTACGGTGAATTTGATGAAATGTGAAAAGAAAAAAAAGCAGAAAGTCAAATGAACTTTACATTAAATCAACATTATATGAAGTTCAATACTTCCTTTAAAACAAACCTTAATATATAAGAAATTTTATCCTTCAACATTCACTTGGAATCAAAATAATTTTGGTACAAAACACCAATACTTGAAACATGAGACCAACAAAATAAAGTACAACAAAAACTTAATTAAAATACGATATACTCCATCCAAACTTAAATACAAATAAAAAGATACATGCATTTGGTCCAACAAAATATTAAATTGATTAATTCACACTCCTGCAGTTCTTTCTTATCTCTCCATTTGAACCGGTGAGGGGACTAATGTCTCCCATCTTGATCATGGCGGTGACGAAATCAGAGGAAAAAGAGCTTGGATTCAAGCTATATTCATGCACTATGGAATCAGTGGATCCACCATTGAAGAGTTGTTGGTCGGAGTGGAGTAGTCCCTTACTATCAACTAGGTTCTTGAAGTAGTGATTGTCAAAGGATGTTGGTGTTGCAAGATCAAGAGGTGCCAAATTATTGTCCCCAGAACCTGATGTCTTGGGGCACCCTGATTGCCTTGTGCGAGCAAAGGAAGTATCTATGTTGGAGTCGTTGTAAATGTGGGCTCTAAATGTAGTGCACCTTGCTTGTCCAATTGTGTGACCCCCTAGTCCAAGCATCATTTAAAAAATCAAGATTTATTCTATCAACCAATGAAAAGATAAAAATTTAAACTTTTAAAATATTTAATACACCAATTTCAAATTGACTTATTCAATAGAATAGATGTATTTTGGGATTATAATAAATGTAACATACCAGACAATGCGACCAAATCCTTGGTGGAAAGTCCAAGAGCATTAAACCTTGAGATGAGTTGGTTGAGGCTTGATGTGGGTGCTGGGATGCCATTGTTTGCAGCTGATTTACTAGCTGTTCTAGCATCTTTTCTTCCAAGTTTCACATCCCAAGTTGGGCCTCCAAGCTGGGAAATTTAAGCATAATTTATACAGCATATTTAAATTTGTATTCACTCACGGTGTAAAACAGTTTTACACTGATTGTTCAATTAGGTATTATATTGAGATTTTAATAACTTTATTCTCTAAAATGTATAGGGAAATATTAAAAGTTGATCAAATTTTATGTTTTTGTTGAATATGATTATTATGATGCAATTTTGGTGGATACTTACGATCTCAACGGAGTCTCTAGCAGTGATGGTGAGGATATCAGCGCATGAAACTGCACCTGGACATACTTTCTCCACTGCTGATTTGATTTTGTCGATCACTTCGAATCCACGGGCCGAATTTCTGTTGGGATTGGCAGTTTTCTCTCCGGTGAAGCTTGATGTGTCATCGAGAAGAATTGAACCATCACACCCCTGCAATGGTTTATTTATTCAATTCAAATTTACCAATAAATTGTATAGTCCATGGGAAATAATACTCTCTCAATCTCATAATAATACTCATATTTGGTAAATGTTATATTAAAAATATTCATTTTTTTTTTATAATTTAATTTGTATCTAAAGAAAAAGTGTTGTACACAATATCTAATCCTATGATCACATTAGTTTTTTAAGCAAAAGCAAGTAGCATCAAAGAGGTTAGATTATTCATCCCAAATTCCCAATTAAACTAGCATGGCATCACTATACAAGGCTAAGAAACCATAAGTCAATATTGTTAAATAAATTATATTGAGAGAAATGAAAGCATTTAAAAAAAAAATTAAAAGTAGGTAAACCAAACTGTTAATGGGAAATCATTTTATATTTATATTACTTTATTTTTTCATATTTATAAGATACATTTGAGTAAACAAAAGTTGATGTAACTCGTTTAAAATTTAAACCACATATATCGACTATTGTTTATCTAATTGTCTCGGATAAATAAGATTGAAGAGAGTATTATTTTTAAAATTTAATATTATAACATAACATATATATACATTTTAAAATGTAATTGAATGTAAGTAAGAGATCAGAAGAAAAAAAATTGTACATTAACAAAGCAATCGTGGAAGAACAAACGCAGAAGAGAAGCACCCATGCGGGTCTCCTTTGATATGGCAGATTGAACTTCACACTTCACAGTGTCAAAGAGTTTTGGACAAGAACTATAGTAATAATCTTTCGAAAGATTAGCATTGACACTCCCAATTGATACAAGAACCAAAAGGGAAAAACAAATCATTAAATTACTTGTCATGCTAGAACAAAATGAAGCCATGTAATTAACTAGATAATCTCTGAAGTACAATTAAGAAGGTTTTGTGTTTGTGTTTGTGTTTGGAAACTGAGGAAGTGTCTCATATTTATATTATGGCTCTTGTGACCAATTCACTTAGTTGCCAAGTTTGTCAATGCAAGATTAATATATCAAGGTGCTTTGTCTCTCCCTTTAATTTTGCTAACCTAACACCGTAGACTTGGCTATATGTTATAATCAGTCATATGGTTTAGTCGGTTTGATTTTCTTTTTGGGGTAAAAAAGAAATTTGATGGTCCATAAGTCTTAATCAACTGGTAAAAATGTCAAAATTGTTAGATCGAACGTCATAATTGAGGTTCGAATCCCAGAGCCTCCACTTATTATGTGAGTTTATAAGTAGTGCTAGCAACACTCTCTCAAACACTCGCTCATTATTGGTTTAAATCAAGGTGGGTCTCACACATTTGAAATGGGTTCCACTTAAAGTGGTGGGACATACACTAGTTTCATCCAATAAGAGAGTGGGTGTTAAAGAGAGTGTTGAAAAGAGAGTATCCCTAGCATCACTCTTTGTCTATATACCCAAAAAGAAAAAAGTAAGTCTCCCTTTAATAGAGATAGTACTATTTAAAGAGGGAAAATACTTAAATATGCTGTTGAAATTGAAAGTTGTGTACTCAACTTTTTAAAAATCTACAACATGTTATTTTCAAGACATTAATTAGCATAATCAGGGTAAACTCTTTAAAGATATACTCCATCCTCCATCCGTTCATGTAGGTAAGTCTCCTTTGCTTTTTTCACATTTATTAAGAAAAGTTGTTAGTGTAATTAATGTGTCTATTTTATGTGTTAATATTACCAAATTGGCATTTGTTTTTATGCGTATTAAATTTGATTTTTCATATTTCAAGACAAGTTAATAGTATTAATTAAGTGTATGTTTAAGAAAAAAATGCATTTAGTTGAAAAAGAGTTTACATTTAGGGATAAAAATAAAGTCAAATAGATGCTTAGATATAGAGACGGTGGGAGTATTTTTTCTACACGAGCCAAATCAATTAAGAATTCAACATTATACTTAATGATTAAGAGATGAATTAGTATCTATCATTTATCATTTGTGTCGCATTATATTTACTCGATTTTATTTTATTAATCAATTTTTAAATAAAAAGTGTACCTGCTACGTTGATTTGGAGCAAAGAGTAGTGGTACCGGCATGCGGAGATTTGTCAAAAGTAGTGTGGTAGCAAGTAGTTAGTAAACTTTTTTTCTTCTTCTTTAAGTTCCATGATATTATCCACTTTACAATTAGGTGTTTGAAATTTTCATGAGATGATTAATTCAACTCGTCCAACGAACCTATGGGTCAAAATCATGTTGTTCAAATGCATTGAAGTTATGGAAAGAATCAAAAATTAAAATCTCTAATTTAATATTTTTTTTTATGGATGTATGTATTGGACGTGTATTTCGTGATGTGAGATGATACCCCATTGCATTTCTCAACTACTCATTTTCATGCATTTGGTATATAGTATTTATTTTTTAAAGAGTTTAATTAGTATATTTTATGATTGTATAATTATTTTACATATGCATCTAATAATGTGTTGTAACGTCAATTAATGAATATCATAATTTAAGTGTTTTTATATTTATTAATTAATGTGACAACACGTTAATGAATGTATTAAATTCTTTTTTTAATAGAACGGGGTAATGTGGCACTCATTCTTAGGAGAGGAATGTGTTCAATATGGTTTGGATCTTGTATAATAGTTTGTATCGAATTCTTGTATTTTATGTTGTGATAAATGTGAGATGAGTTAGAAGTCTTATATTGAATGAAAAGTGAGTATCGAACACTTTATAAGTAAGAATATATATAAAGTCAATGTTTTAAGATTTTAGGTTAAGATGTTGTATCCAATTTATTTGTTTGTTAGATCTTGTCTTAATGTAAATGATATCTCAAACTCCCCTCGTGACCAACTCAGGTATAGAGTCATTGGAAGTACAAGTGTTTCTGGATGGATGAACTTTATAAATGAGAGGAACCTTAATTCAATATTTTAAGATATGGTGTCATATTACTGTGATTTCATCATTGAAACTGATTCGCAAGCCGTGATTGCCATGGTTCTTCATCAACACTTTCAGCATATATTTTTTAGAAGAAATTATCAACCTTCTGGGCTCCAAGAACTGGTCTGGACTCCAAGAACTGGTCTTGTAGTACTTTCAAACATATTTTTAGTGAAGCTAACATATGTGTATCGACTAGTGTATGTATGTAAACTCGATTTTGAACTATTTTTACTTTGTAAAATTAAATATACAATGTTCATAAAAAAAAATATAATGATGAAAAGTACAATTACAACAATATTTATGTTTGAAACTTTATCTTAATTTAAAATAAATTTATACTGAAACTTAATCACTTTCTCAGCTTGATACAAAAAATTAAAATATTTTCACTTTTATTTAATTTACATTGTTGAGTAACAAAATAATTAGCATTATTTTCACTTTTTTTGTTGAACAGTTGGCAAAAGACTAGTTCAATTCTTTTGCTTGCTTTTTGACAATTAGAAAGTGAAAGCCATGCTTGCATGCTAGAAAAAAATTACACATTTTTGGAATATTTGAAGTTTAGCAACTACAAGTATGTAACGAATCTTCCATAGCCCCCACCTTATGTTTAATTAAGAAAACAATCACGCTATTTTGTGCACTTAAGTAGTTAAGCCTAACTATTAACTAATACCATTTACTATTATCGAGAGTGTAATGGTCTCTCACAATCAATTACAACTTTGTTCACCGTAAGACTAAACTAGTCTAAAGAAAATTAACACTCTGAAGTCTCAATCTTGGGAGCTTTTATTCTACTTTTAGAGCCAAATAAATATAATGTGATCATCATTACTAAGAGTTTGAAGAGAGCATACTTCAAGGTTTTAAATCAACATCATCAGATTAACCTAAGTGAGTTATTATATCTATGTCTTGCTAACATGTCTTCTAAAAACACTTGTTAAGAAATTAAAAAAAAAAACTAAAATAAGTTGTGTTAATAAACAATTTTTAAACTTTAAAAATAGTTTCAAACTTTCAAAGATGTTGAATACACCACTTTCAATATGATATTTTTATATTTAATTTGTTAACACATGTTATTGGGTCACTTGTTAAACAAATAAAACTTGAGCAAAATTAAACTTGAGCCAAAGGCGGGAACCAAAGTATTTAATCTCAATGCAGTACCTACATTATCTTTGTTAAACCACATAATACAGCTCCTTCCGCTACTTGTTCTCGTTGCGGTCTTCAAAATGAGACCTTTCTTCACCGTGTTTCAATCTGCAGCTTTTGCCTTAGAATATGGCATCAATTAGGCTTCCCTAATTTTGAGTTCTTCTCTCCCGATGACACGCATGACCGGCTTAAAGAGGGTGTTAGGGGTTCTCAGGCAACCACTTTTTCAGCTGGAGTTTGGTGGTCTTGGCGCCATCGAAACCTTATGTGTTTGGGAAACTTGGTCTCTTCACCGGCTTATTTGTAGCATAAAGCATTCGATTGAGGTATAATAACAAACAAATTTTCTCCCACTGCTCATGTTACTACTGTCAACCGATATGTCAAATGGAACAATAATCTCTCTTGAGCTATTCTGATTGTTGACGGTAGCTGCCATGGTACTCCTCTCAGAACAGGGTTTGGAGGGGTTTTGTAAAATAATTCAGGTTTGTTTCTTGCATGTTTTTCTGGTTTTCTTCCAAACTCAAATGATATTATGTTAGCTAAACTTTATATCGTATATCATGGTCTAGTCATGGCTAAGGATTTGGGTTATACGGAGTTAGTTGTTATTTTGATTCTCTTGTTTGCATCAATCTTCTTAATGGCCCCGTTGAGAGGTACCATGTTTATGTGGTCCTTCTTCATAACATAAAACAATTGTTTCTTCAAAATAATGTTACGGTTTCTCATACTTTCAGAGAGAGGAACCCGTGCGCTGATTTCATGATGAAGCTTGGAGCCTCATCTGATGATGGTCTTGTTCTTCATGACTCATCCCCTGCCGGTCTCTTTGACCTTCTTATAAGTGATGCCACTGGCACCTTTTACCTTCGGGAGTAGTTAGCTTCTTACCTCCCGGTGCCATTTAGCCTGGGAAAGGCTACTTTTTTCTCACCATGGGAAAGTTGTTATCAGCCTTTTGATTAAATGAAGAACACAATTTTATCATGCTCCTTTAGCACTGGATTTTTTCTCACTTTTTTCTCCAACCAATTCTCTCTCCCACCATCTTCATCTTCCCCTTTCCATTCCAATTCCATCGTGTTTTTTTCTTTCCAATATTTCCATAACAATTATGGCAGTAAATTGGTCCAAATTACATTTATAAAATGATGCAAAAGTAGTTTGCTTTTGTTATCGAATTTCTGCATTCATCGTACTAAATTATCTTGCTGTCAAAATAGACTTTGGTACTATTTCAACTCTTGGTAAAAACATGTTAACACCTCAAGTCATTAACAAGAGTTATGCAAGAAACTCAAATGAAAGATCTTAGTGTTTCAGTTTTTGTGGGTTTTGTTTTGTTCCAAAACTAGAAAAAGGGTTTTCTTGTTTGATGGATGTAGTGACTCCATTGAAATCAAGATTAAAAAATTAGATCTGAAAAAGAGGGATGACCACTGATGGGAATAGTTATGGTGGCGGAGGTGACCACTGTTGAGGTTGCTGGTGGTGTTGAAAAGAGGGTTGAATGAAATAATCAGAGAGAGAATCTTGGATGAATGAAATAAAGAAAAGAAACTGAAAAAATTAAGACACAATTATATGTATGACTTAATCTAAAGTTGAAGGGTTTTCAGAAGAAAATTAATCTGAAATTTAAAGTATTTTTTTTTTCTTTTACTTGTGTTTAGTTTTAGTTGTTTATTTGTTGAAAGTGGTATACATGCATTCCCATTAGGATATCTGACTTTCAAATAGCTGAAGGGTATGTTGAGAGAGATACAGAGAAGAGAATGATTGGAGAAGAAAGTGAGAAAAAAATCCAGTGTTAAAGGAGCATGATAAAATTGTGTTCTTCATTTAATCAAAGGGCTGAAAACAACTTTCCCATGGTGGGAAAGAAGTTGCCTTTCCCAGGCTAAACGGCGCCACGGGAATGTGAAACTTGGGTTTAAGAGAAGAATTGTAATGACATAGAGATTGTTTAAAAATAGATTACTAACGAAGGACAAGTGTGTTGGAGAATGTGGAGCAGTGGAGACAAGTGTTCACTTGTTTTTTTATCGTCCTACATTTTCCAAAATGATGGAAATATATATTGGACAGTCAAATAATGACATATATTCCCTCCAGTCTCAAATATAAGAAAAGATTCATTTTTTAGGTTCATTGAATAATTAATATATCTGTTTTACAATGTAGAGCAGATACATTAACTACTCAATGAACCTAAAAAGGAATATTTTCTTATATTTGAGACCGGAGGAATAAATATGTAATCAATTTGCAGGTTTAACGAATTAATGGATGGGGGAGGAACAATGTTTTGTTATGTGGGAAGGGATTGGTCATAGAGACAATTGTGGAAAAGGTGAAACTTACTTCTTGGAGGCTGGTGGTACCATGTTTGCAGAGGAGTTGAGTAAGCAAGAATTGAGATAAAAAATTTATAACAAAAGGCAATAAACTGGTAATGGTAGTAGTAGTGTAATTCTTGTATGTGCTTGAGTAGAAAAGGAGTAAACTGATATGATTATTAGTTTTTGTTGGTTTTAGACATTATTGTACATATTTTGTAGGCATCACGTGTGCCTAAATGTTGTGATTGAATATTTAGCTTATTAAAACAAAAAAGTATATTTGGCTATGATACATATATTGTACTTTCTCGGTGTGAGTAAAAATGTAAAACAAAGCAAGGTCTGCAAAATCACGAAAATTTATGAATAGTAAGAATATATTATCACACTCCAACAAACTAGTAATATACAACGAAACAAGAGAGAATTTCATAACGGCTCATGCGTGTAAGTGTTAAACAATTTTCACTTCAATTTCCAATTGGTCTCCTACCAATACTATTAAGAACTTAACTTTACTTATTTGGTCAGAAATGTAACACTAATCACAACTACTATACAACCTCCCACTAAAAAGAAGCTCTAAGCTGCTCTACTTATACTTACATCTTTACCACTTTCCCGACTATCAAAAGATATAATTTCCTCCTTTGACAGTCCAAATTCATCAATCAGTTTACCACTCTTCTAGCTGTCACTAATAGAGTAAACCTCCTCCTCAGACAGTTCAAATTCGTCAATCATTTTAAAGTAAGCATTTTGTTTCTTGATATAATCTTGCACGGCGGGATCCTCGTACACATTCACTAAAGATGGTTCGGCATGCTGCTTCTGAAAATTCAGCAAAATATCCAGTGTGACATGAATCAACTTATAATTAGAAAACAATAAGTATGCAAATGGCGGAAAAGGTGCATATGAAGCTAAAATGTATCAGGAAGTGACACATTCAAGTTCCAGGTAACAATTATTTAGAGAATATACAACATTCAAGAGTAAAGACGGAGAATTTGGCATGCCGACAAGACATGTAGAACCTTAATAGAGTTATGTACCTTTCTACAAGGGACTGAGAGTGCCTTGGCCTTGGATGAATTTGCACTTTTCTCTCTGTATTTTGAAGAACAAACAATAGCCCATGGTTAATATTCAACATCAAGACCAGAAACAATTTTACATATGTGGAGTTGAGTGATACATCTAAACGATTAATTACTAGTGCACTACGAAGAATAATCATTATGCTGCACATTTTATCATGTCAGAGAGGGATGATTACCTAGTATTACAGACCCTCGAAGTTGACTTGCTTTTATCCTTCCTTTTAATGGTATTGCTATTTGCAGGTTCGTTCCATCTATCCATGGGTGTGATGCTTGAAGGAATATCCACTTTATCCTTTCCTTTATTCTTTCCTTTATCCTTCCCTTTATCATTCTTTTTAATATGCACGCTACGTGCAGGAGAGTCCAATTCATTTTCTTTCTCCTTCCTTTTATTTGAAGGATTCCTTAGACCGTACACTATAGAAATAGGCCCAGAAGCTTCAAGATCAACAGTCTCTGAGGTAAAAGAACGAAAAGCATAAATTTAACAAGATTTTATTTATAAAAAACAAATGTGGTGCAAAGTTATCATTATAGAGTTAGAACATCCCAACAATGTCGGTACCCCCTCACCCTAAGAATCATCTGCAGCACTGCAAACTTATTAAATAATTAAAAATCAAAAGCTTAGGGGGGGACTAGGACAACAATATTTAAAGCGGAAACTGGGAAGGGAAACCCTATTCCTGAAAAATCCTCTTGACTAAATTAATATTTAATACCACTAATCATATCAAGTAACTATAGCCAAGCTATTAAAAGAAATTGTGAAAACGCAACATCTATAGCAACAACATTGCGAATGAAGCTACGTCAGCTGCATGGTTACAATGTATTTGACCATGAATCTTCACACTATCAAAAACAACAATTTCATACCAAGGGCATGTTTATATGAACAGCTCAATTAAGTGCTTATCCGACCCATAAGCACTTATCATATATATTGTGTCCATGAGTTTCTACAGATCACTGTGTCAATTGCTTAAGCAAACAGATAAGCCCGAATCCGTTTTCCATAAGTAAATCCAAACACTTCCCATCTCTAAAGCATTTTTAACCCACAAAAATCATAAATTGAACAAAATTAACACAGTATGAAAAATATGAAATTAATACCACTACTCATATCAAGCAACTATAGCCAAGTGTTCAAAAAATTGTTTCAACGCGACATATAGGCTTTCTATCTATCTACAACCACAACCAGATTGCAATTGAGGCAACATTGTATTAAACCATGAATCTCCACAACATCAAGAACAACTACTTCAAATTAGGCCCATTTAGATGAACACCAAAATTAAGTGCTTATGTATAAGCGCTATTTCTATACTCAAAGAAAATATAGTCAAACTGGGTTTTTCATATAAATTATAATCTGTTTTCATAAACTATCCTGAAAAAAGCTTATCCAAATTAGGTTAAAAATCAGCTTATGACATGCCAGTCCAAACACAGCCCTTATCTATAACATTTTTTCACCCACATATCATAATCTACTGCTCTAAAAATATGTGTGCATTTTAGAGAAACAGAAACTAAAATTAACCCTAATTTGTAAAATAAACACCAAAAAAAATATCACTCAGATTGGAAATGAAATTAAAATTGAAAAAACACTTTTCAGTTTTCACTAATAGAATATTTAAAAATTTAAGCATACCGTGACAAGGCTGGGTATTGGGAAAAGGCGTTGAAAGAAAATCCGGTGCATCAGAGCTAGAGTCTGAGGCAACATTGAGATTCTCGCTAGTAGTGGTGAATTTGGTTGTAGGTTGTTTTTTGCAGGGTATTGTAGGTTCGTTCCATATATCCATGGGAATGCTACTTGAAGCAGTGTCCACTCGCTTCTCTTTATCCTCCCTTGGATTAGACGTTCTACTTGAAACAATGTCCACCCCCTTCTCCTTTGAATAGGTGTACCATCTATCCACGGGTATTCTACTTGAAAGAGTGTCCACTTCCTTCCTTTGAATGACCGACTCATTCTCTTTCTCCTTCCTAGAAGCTTCAAGATCAACAGTCACTGAAGTAAAAGAACAAAAAGCATAAATTTAACAAAATTTTATTTATAAAGAACAGATGCTTCTTGAATGAAAGCTTATCCAAATTAGGTTAAAGATCAGCATATGACATGGCAATCCAAACACAACCCTTTTCTATAACTTTTTTTAACCCACAAGTCATAATATACTCATAATTTTCAAAATAAATACCAAAAAAATAAATCTTTCAAATTCAATTCAAATTGGAAATGAAATTAAAATTGAAAAAAACACTTCTCAGTGAAGCTTTACAACTCGAGAGTTTACCTCAACTCATGTTACTTAGGTAAACTCGACATGTAAACTTGTATGATTTTACCTAAAATTAAAATTATATAAAAAATTTCATATACATGACGTACGTGAGCTAATATAATATTGTAAATATGTCAATAGTGCAAAATATGACTTAATTATAAAGGCAAAGTATACCCAATCACTATAATAAAGCGTTATGCTCAACTTAGCATCAAAATACAAAATTAACTTGCAAAATCATAAGTTTCATAAGTGCTATTTCTATGCTCAAAGAAAATATAGTCAAACTGGGTTTTTCATATAAATTATAATCTGTTTTCATAAACTATCCTGAAAAAAGCTT
>Ga0315914_1005910_pt1 | contig 17623 bp, 10 predicted proteins | sample MpolenodulesMG_FD_203920 | JGI IMG/M metagenome (GOLD analysis project Ga0315914, IMG submission 203920) | Medicago polymorpha root nodule microbial communities from Los Angeles, California, United States - elongated nodules | ecosystem: Host-associated > Plants > Roots > Nodule | place: USA...
TTCTTGTGGTTTTTCTCACCTTCATCGTAGTGCAGCGGATAATAGTAAGAGAACAGAGAAAGAAAGAACACTAACAATTATACAGGTTCCTTCCACAAACCGGAAGTAGTCTTGTCCCCCTTGTACTTCCAAGGAGAGTTCCACTAAAATGTAATGTCGGATTACAAGTTGCTCAATCACACAAGAAAGAGACTTCTCAATGCTCAATGACAACTCCAAGAGACTTCTATGCTCAATCACAACTGAAAGAGACTTCTATGCTCAAGGACAACTCCAAGAGACTTCCTTTGTTCAATCACTACTGAAAGAGACTTCTCTTAACAATTACAAATAATTGAATAAGGTTTTGAATACTTGATATACAATCAGAGGTATTCACAAAACAATACGAATAGAACAAACTCTGTTTTTCTAGACACTTGAGAATTCTAAGATATGAACTATTGAAAGAATTCTCTAAGTTGTTGATGTTTTAAGTTTGCGACGTTTTGCACAGAGAGTATTGGCCTTTTGCTTGTTGTAGTATTTTTTATGTTCTTCAAGTCTTTATCCCTATTTATAGAGGATTTGAGAGACGTTGAGAATTAGCCGTTACATCAACTTGTCTTGCTTGAAGCTTTGATTCTTCACCATTGATCTTTTGCCTGATTTGATAATTGTTCTATGAAGAACTAATTTCAAATCCATTCCATTTGAAACGGAACAACGTCTGCAACAATATTACTGTTATTCTTGTCTTGATGTAGAGACAAGTTGCAGAGATGGTGGTTGCAGAGGCATGCGCAGAGTTAATGGTTGTACACTTCGTACACTGTACTTTGTCAACTCTGGTGAAGTGGCTTCTGATGAGATGCTTCTGTTAACCTTGCTTCTGATGAGCTTGCTTCTAATGACGTGTCTTCAGGAGCGCTTTCTTTAGACTCGTTTCTTCAGACGCATTTCTTCAGACGCTCCAAGCTTCAATAAAATTCCTTTGCTCTTAGACTTGTTCAATCAGAATTTTTATGAATAGTACTTTGATTTGGATCCTGTACACTTGAACAAATGTTTAGCATATCAAATTGATAATTTTTAATACCTTGTTATTATCAAAACTCAAGAGGTGATTTTGCGAAACACCCTTTGTTCCAACAAGCACTTCATCAAACTCAATGTTGTTAACTAGAAGTGGGGCTAATGGGAAGAAAATCCATGCAAAGAATTTTTCGTGTTGGAAGCGTGAAATGTCTGGGCATTTAAAGAGAAATATTCCAGGTGGAGCAATTTCTGAAAAAGACTCTGAGGCAAGTGCTAGCAATGTCTCCCTTGTTTTGGGAGATGATGATGATCTTATCTAGAAGATTAAGTGCGTCCTTATGGTATTTCCGCTATTCCATGCAAAAGGACAAGTTATTGCTAGCGGATTCTGAACAACACACGGGTATTGGTTGGCATTGATGCAGGGTGTGTGGTGATATATGTCGATGGCCGAAGAACTTCCTGAAAGCCAACATGGGAGTTGCACCATAATCTTTCAGCAAGGTTTCGACGTGAAGAAATTCTTGGAATGGTTTAGTTTCAAGTGAAGTATACTTTTTATGGTGGAGTATGATTGTCGACATAGACAATGGAAGCGGAAGATGAAACTCTTACAATCAAGGTGGAGATTGTTGGGTTTGATTGTCAAGTTTCTTGAATAAAGAAGGAGGTTAGAAAATATTAGTTATTGGTGATTATGTTCCACACCGCTTAGTTTAGTGAAGCAAGGGGAAGACCAAGGCTATATATTGAACCTAGTTTCTTTGTTTTTAGATGCACCCGTCATTAGCACTTTAAGCTTATATCTAACTTAGTTTAAAAATTTCCTTTGTGAGAGTGTGGGTGTACTGGGGCATTGGGGTGAGAGTGAGAGAAGTCCATTTGTTGTAAATTTTTTTACATAGTGATAATTCTCTGGTTGTCGGTTTAGACAACGGTTGTGGTTTTTTCTCCGATTTTGGAGTTTCCACATTATATTCTTGTGTTTGTGATTGTGTTTATTTTCTTCTTCAGCCCTGTTATTTCCTAACACAAATGTTCATGGATGATGGTGTGGATAATCGCAAGCTTGGTGTTGGAAATGGGAAAAGTTCTATTGTTCACTAGTCTTGTTTGCTCCTTCCTGATTTTGGCTAGATAAAGGTTAATCGACATTGGTAGGTCAGTGTCGTGTAGGGGGTGTCTTGTGGGATCATGATAGTCGTTTTGTGTGTGTTTCTCTTGCAAAATTGGCTCATGCTTGATTAATAAAAGTATTTTTGATGTCATTCCTCCTTTTGCTTATATAGCTTTGTCAGGTGATAGTTGTTTTGTACCATTCCCTAAAGATTTTAGATTCTTTTTAGTTTCGTTGTTTGTTGGGGTTGCCCCTTTTTATCCTAAAAAAGAAAAAGAAAAAAAAGTCCCTAAGTTATAGTTTAATACTCAGGTTCTATATTGGCCACACCGTGTATATATGGTTAACTTTCTTAATATTGAGTGAATTGCAATTTACTCCAACTCCCTTCAAAACAAAACTTTTCTCTCAAGCAAATACAAATCCACCAGCAAAGTTGTGAAGGGATGTCGATGAGTATCAACACATTTGATCCGTTAGATAAATATACCAGTCTCGTTCACTTTATATTCACACGAATATCCGCTAGACATGCATAAACAAATATTAGGATCGAATCAATTGGTAGTACTCGAGTTCGACCTTTGGCTGCTGATTGGAACATTTTTTAGTCAGAATTTACTTACATATAACTAAACCGTAGGTTATTCTTTTCCCTATAAATTGAAGGATTTTGTGTTTCCCTGTGTATACTATAATTACAACAATAATTAATAAAGAATAATTATTTCATGTTGACACCTTAATGATTCAGCAGAATCGTGTAATCCATGAGAGATTAAAATTTAAAATCACATTGAAAAATTAAGATTGAATAAGGTAGGATATACTAATTGATGAGAAGAAAAATAATTAAGATGCCACTATTTGTAGCCTCCAACAGTCCAATTTCATGTTTAACGATCACAATACTACACCTATGCATATGCTAATTTATAATAACAACAAGAATACGATATATATTTGTCAAAAAAAGAAAAATACAATATATAGATCAATAACACTAATCAACCTGTTTATAGAAGAATCACGAGCCTTGCTATTCAGAAGCGTGATCTTGGAGACCATTTGATAGCAAAACGAGAAAATTGCTTTTGCTTATTATTGGTGTTGGATGCTTTTTTATTAATATTTTCCTTTGGATTTCTGAGAACACAAACATCACCGTTGCATTCGTATCTTTTAGATTGTGGAGATGAGGACTCAGAGAAGCACCCAAAGATATTTGACAAATACAAAGCCATATTGAAATGAAAATGAAAATGATAAATGTATGCAAAATATGCAACTTTCACACATATACAAGATGTGTGTATATATGATAATTATGGTGGTTGAAAGTAGGGGTGTTATAGGGTCAATTCTGGTTGGCTGCTGGGGTGGAAAACTGTATAACATGACAATTTCGTTTGTTTGAATAAAATAATATTACTAAATTTGTACAACAAAAGAAACTACTTCAATTCAACGTTGTTGTAAAATGACGATTGACATTTCTAACAATAAAAAAAGTTTTAATTATTGAAATTGACCATTTAATATATGTGAAGTCTGAAAATTTTTAACCCTGTAATATAAGACTTTTATTATTTTTTACCCTGTAATATAGTTGAAGTCCAAAAAAGCTACTTAGAGGTTGAATTATTTCATGATTTTTTTAAGCATGTTTAGGACGTTGAAATATGACTTTACACAAAAAATTAGAATTTTTCAATTAAGGACAAATTAATTATGAATTTTTAAAGCACCAATAACTCAAAAAACAAAACATCGAAAACCCCGACCTAGAAATCGAATTTTGAGCTGATTGTTTGGAGAGATGTCTATAGAAATACATAAAAAGGATCTGCAAAACTTCATAGCATTTCAAAGTCATTTCAATTTATTTTATTTATTTCAACCAAAACGTGCGAAATTGCAATTTTGTTCCGAGTAAATGTTTACTCACGGGTCAATTTCCGTTTTCTATTTTTGTAGGCATGGTTAGAACATCACAAGAACCTTCACCATGAAATTTTGGAGTTTTTAAACGAGATACAAATTAATTATGAATTTTTTAAGAAATTCATAATTATGGGGAATAAAAATTCATAATAAATTCGTCCCAGGTCGGAAAAATCTAATTTTTTGTGTGTAAATTCATGTTTTAACATCCTAAAAATGTCTGAAAAAAATCATGAAAAAATTCAATCTCTATATCACTTTTTTGGACTACACATATATTATAGGGTCAAAAATAAGAAGAATCTCAAGTTATAGGATTTGAATATGATTTTTTTTTATTTTACAGGGTTATTTTTCAGACATCGCGTATTTTACAAGGTTAATTTAAACAATTAATAAAAAAAAAAAAATTCTCACTAACCTTTGTATTTAATTTAGGTATGCATCATCTGCATTATTAAAAAATGTAAAAGTGATTGGTCAGACCATACTTACTACGACTAAAATATTATGACCCATGGTTAATAAAAATAAATGTGTAAAAATTAGCTACATACATATTAGTTAGATTTGTAAAAGAATATACATATTAGTTAGATTAATTAGAAGTTGGTGGTTTTTTTTGTTACTATAAGTTAGTTTTTTTTTTCTTTTCTTCTGTGGTGGCCGGGATTCGAATCCTAGATCTTTCATATATTATACATTGTCCATATCAACTGAACAAAGCACACTATGACATAAGTTACATTAACTACATACATATTAGTTAGATTTGTAAAAGAAAATACATATTAGTTAGATTAATTAGAAGTTCGTGTTTTTTTTTTACTATAAGTTAGTATATCTTTTTTTTGTGGTGGCCGGGATTCGAACCTCGGACCTTGCATATATTATGCATTGTCTATAACAACTGAGCAAAGCACACTAGGACATAAGTTAAATTAGCTACATACATATTAGTTAGATTTGTAAAAGAAAATACATATTAGTTAGACTAATTAGAAGTTCGTGTTTTTTTTTGTTACTATAAGTTAGTATATCTTTTTTTTTTGGTGGCCGGGATTCGAATCCTAGACCTTTCATATATTATGCATTGTCCATACCAACTGAGCAAAGTACACTAGGACATAAGTTAAGTTAGCTACATACATATCAGATAGATTTGTAAAAGAAAATACATATTAGTTAGACTAATTAGAAGTTTGTGTTTTTTTTTTTTACTATAAGTTAGTATATCTTTTTTTTTTTTGTGGTGGCCGGGATTCGAACCCCGAACCTTTTATATATTATGCATTGTCCATACCAACTGAGCAAAGCACACTAGGACATAAGTTAGTACGTCTAATTGGCTATATAAATTTTACTACACTATTTGATGAAATACGTAAAAAAAATAAAAATATTGTCTACCATTTACAATTATCATTGACAATGTTTGATTTTATCTATAACTATTTCTAAAATCACATTTTTAAGTGGTCGTAATTTGTTGATCGTGTAAAACGCGTTACATAATGATGTAAAATTAATCTTTCGCTTTGCATTTTCTGAACACACTCGAGGTATGTTAAGTTATGTTTTTTTTCTTTCATATATTTACGAATAGTGACACACAATGCTGGTATTACGTCAGTAGTTTCTATGTTTGTCAACTCATGGCCACACGTTGATTTATTTTTTGTTTTTGAGGAAACATGCTCAATTCATTTTATTAGCAATCGTCAATCATGAAACAAATACTGGCGGTACATTAGTATAGAGGTGGAGACTGACATTAAATGGGACTATCTTTGCTAATGCATGAGTGTTATATTAACTTGTCTTTGATTAAACTTGACATCGTCATGAGAGTTTTGAAAAGTGTTTTGGAACAATTGCTTACAAGCATATGTTATACAACCAAACTTATATCATCTATACCTGTTTTAAAGTAATCGATAACCTTTTTTGAATCTAATACAAAATCAACGTAATCTAACTGAAGGTCTGCCACCCAACCTAAAGCAATATACAATCTCATAGCTTCATCCATTTCGACAACACAAAGTGGAGAGAACCAATCAGTCACCTTCATTATCTCTTATACATATACCGAGTCCTAACTTATTGAGCGACAATGAAACCAATGTATCTATATTGCACTTATGACCACGCGTTGATTCATGTTAGACAGTCAAATGGTATTTTTAATTTTATTTTCATAGGTAAATCGTAAACGAGTGAGTTGTTTTTTTGAGTCAAATAGCCTGGTGGCTAGAACTCACACAATTTAATTGTGGAGAAGTAGAGTGTCTGTGTTCGAACCTGACTTCTGCATATAATATTTAATATCCCTACCAAGTGAGTTAAACTCACGGGGATGATGAGTTGTTTTTTAACATAGTCAAATGATTTTTTTTTGAAGGAAGATAGTCAAATGATTTATTAATTCAAAACGTGTTGGGCTAACTTATTTGGTTGACGATTTCTCTCTCTGTTCCCATTGTCCCATTTTGCTTTCTAGAACTACTTTTTAATTAAAAAATAAATCATATATACATTAATGAAATATAGGAGTAACCGAGTAAGACTGTTTGACGTAGGATAGCACTGTCTTAATTAACACGACTAAAATGTTTTCAAAAAGAAGAATTAAAATATTTTTGTCAAAAAAAAGAAGAATTAAAATATTTTGTTGTCGTTACTAGCAAAAATAAAATAAAATTGTCAATCAAAATTTTATTCTTTGAGCACTTGGAGATGCATTTATTTTGGACCTGATGTAACTAAAAATTGGGTTCATCACCTCAACCTATAAACAACACTTAAAAAGTAGAAGAAGTTAGAATGCGACTCCTCTTATCAATATTTCCAGCATCAATCATGCAAGAAAGAATTTTTTTGAAGAAGGGTAGAATGAAATACATAACTGCTAAATCGCACTCTATCTAGCACAAGGTGTATTGATAAAGAGGTTAAAAAAGCTATATAATTGTGTTACAAAACCCGCAAGAGCAAAACCAACCAAGGAGCGAAACAAAATCAACATATGTCCACACACAATAAAGGGTTAAGCCACCATCTATGATGGTCAAAAACAATATTTTAGATTTTGTCTTTAACCACCAAAAAGAAAGAAGCTTAACATTATCTAAAAGTATAGAAATCAGAGAGGCTCAGAACACTTCACTTAAATAATGGAATAAAGTGAATTTCGATTCTCTAACTTTAAATTCTATAAAAAAGAAGAAGTTGAGGTTAAAACATCTAAGCAAAAGTAACACACCTTCAAACAAAAAGTTATAGTAGTCGGCAGTTGCTTAGGAGTTAGGATATTGGCTGATACAACAAAATTAAGAACATGTTCATGTATTGTCATTACATATTTACATCTAGAACATGTCAACATGTTTTTTTACTCAGTATTGTATTCAAGAATCATATTTAAAAGGGTTAATTAAGTTTTTTTTTTTTTTTTTTTGTTTAATATAGTCCTTATACATAAATATCTAAAATTTTGTTTCTAGTTCATGCAAAATAAAATTACATTTCTTAGTCTATAATATTTTCCTTTAACATTTTGAGATAAATTCTTGATTGTGACTAAAAATGTTGACGAAAAATTGTAAACTATTTTCCTTTAACATCTTTAGGGACAAAAAATATTGACAGAAATTGTTATAGGAATTAAAAATGTTTAAGAATTTTTTTACAGAGACTAAAAAATATTGAAGAATTTTTATTATAGAGACTATAAAGTATACAAACTATTTATTTAATTAACCCTATTTAAAATATGTAATGCAGTAGCTCTATTAGAGACCATTTACTTATTTATTCACCGTCTAATTTTAATGGTCACTGTAACATTTTTTCCTCTAATTTCAAAATAATTGTCACTTTAGAATATCAATGCAACATTTATTATATTTTTTCACTAATATACTTTTATTTATTGAATTTCACGTCACTTAACTACTCTACTAACTACAATTAATAAATGAGTTTTTAGTAAATGATTTCTACTAATTTTACCATCGAACATAACTAATCATTTCTTTTAAGAATCGTGCACAACCCAAAAGTGACAGTAAAACTGAGACAAAGGAGTAGTTATGTTCAACCCCACATGCAAAATGTAAGCTTTGGAATGTGTTGTAAGAGTTCATAGACATAATTGTTAAGAGTTCTATGGTTGAGTTAGATTCAACCCAAAATTTACCACTATCGGATCATGTTCCATCAACACGGAGGATTAGGACACATGTACATATTCATAATATCAAGAGGGAGGTCTCAAATGTCCAGATGAGCAGTCGGATTATGGTCAGTCCCAGGGCTACTCTCAATACGAAGAAGCGTTTTGAGAGCATCCTTCGTCTTGAGAGGATCAACGAGATCACATTTTTTCGGATGCTTTCGGCTTTCCATCAAACTTATCATAAAATCGTTTTTCTCCTCCCTTGGTGCCACCCGCTTCTTCTCAAAAAGCCTAATATTGGATCATATAGAAAATGAGTACATGAAAATGCCACTTTATGATTAAGTAGATTAGTTAGTTGGTTAGAGTTAATGATTAAGTGATCTAGAGCCTCTAAGACCATCCACAATGGTGGGTACTTCATCTATTTAACACCATATTAAATAGGTAACCCCATTGTGGAGTATAATATATGAGTGGCTATAGAGAAGGGTGGCTATGGAAGCACCCTCTCTCTTCATTTTTCATGGGTTCCATTTAATAAATCTTAATAAAATAAATAAGTTTTGTTGAAATGTAATGATATAAAATTATTTGTATGACCTATTTAATAATTTTTTTGAGGTGCTGGGTCGAAAAAAATAGGTGCTTATTAAGTATTACCTTAAAATGAGTGATGTGGACATATGAAATTAATTTAAGCACCTAATTTAAAGCACGTGCTTTGTTGTGGATGGTCTAAGTAAATTAATTAGATTTTTTTTGTTGAGAGGAAGTAAATTAATTAGATTAGATTGTTAAGGTTACGGTTATTTTAAGAATACAAGTTAGTAAATTAATTAGTCCCTGAAATACGGAGGCACAAACAAAATGGTCACTGAAATGAAAAAAAGAAATTGACAAAAACATCTGGATATAATAAATTGCAGGTAATTTTAGTCCAAATGTTATCTTTAGTTAGCACTTAGCAGAGATTTCAGATTAGTCCCTAAATTTGAATCCCTAAAATCAAATGGATCCGTAAATATTATTTATGAAGATCAAATTCATCCTTATATTTGTTGTTTCAATCTCAAATTGCTAAATATATGGACTAACATAAACAATTTACAAATGAGTAAAAAAATACCCAACAAATTCCAAGTTAGTCGTATAATCATTTCCAAAAAATGATTATTATAAAATAGATGCATAGAGAAGTCAATAAAACTCTACTACAATGATAATAGACAAATAAAGATTTACCTAGGGTTGTGAGTACAAGAGAAATGAGTAATGCCAACCTCGTCAACAAGAATATTTAAATCCTTAGCACGTCGAACAAAAGCATCCCTAACACGATCAGAATGCCAAGAATGATTTGAAAAAAGCACTAACGGACTTGATTTGGCAACAACAGATTCGAGAACCTCATTAGCAATAGAATGAAGAATCTTATCATATTCAAGACCAAGATTCTGAATAATAGTAGGAAGACGTTGAACGTCGCGACGAGAGATAACACGGAGAGTGAGATTCACCGGCTCATGATCATCGGTAACGGAGATGGCTGAGAGCGTGTGAGTACGAGCGCGGACGTCGAAGATGTAGGGCTTTTGAACCCATTGGATCATTCCTTTGCCGACAGATTTGGGAAGAGTGTTGTGGAATCGGTCCACGAGGACCGCGTGTTCCCGCTTTTAGGTCCGACAAAGAAAATTCTTGGTATGCAAATCACGAGAGATAAGCAAAAAGGAGTTTTGCAGTTATCTCAAGCAAAGTACATCAACCGTGTTTTGCAAAGATTCAACATGGGCGATGCCAACCCGGTTAGCACACCGTTGGCAAGTCATTTTCGCCTATCCCAAGAACAATCACCTCAAATGGAGGAAGAAAAAGAACTCATGGCCAAGATTCCATATGCTTCAGCAATTGGAAGTTTGATGTACGCAATTGTCTGTACGAGGCCAGACATTGGCCATGCAGTGGGAGTTGTTAGCAGGTTTATGTCATATCCAGGTAAAGCTCATTAGGAAGCGGTTAAATGGATTTTGAGGTATCTAAGAGGTACCACAGAGAAATGTTTGTACTTTGGCAAAGGAGAGATAAAAGTAGAAGGCTATGTAGATGCAGACTTTGCCGGTGAGGTTGATCACCGAAGAAGTACAACTAATTATATATTTACTGTTGGCACTGGAGCAGTTAGTTGGATGTCGCGAATACAAAAGATTGTCGCTTTATCCACTACAGAGGCTGAGTATGTAGTAGTAACTGAAGCCAGCAAAGAATTGATATGGCTTCAAGGATTGTTAACAGAGTTAGGATTTATGCAGGATAAATGTGCTTTGTACAGTGATAGTCAGAGTGCGATACATCTGGCAAAGAATTCAACATTTCATTCGAGAACAAAGCACATAGGTCTTCGTTATCACTTCATCAGATCTCTTCTTGAGGATGAGGTTCTAACATTGATCAAAACTCAAAGAAGTAAGAATCCCGCAGATATGTTAACAAAAGTGGTGACTATCGACAAACTGAAGTTGTGCTCAATTTCAGTTGGCCTGTTAGAGTAAGAGACAAGAGAAGACTGCTGCATGATCGAGGTGTGAAGACCAATTGAAATCAGTCTTCAAGTGGGAGATTGTTGGTAAAAATGGATGGGGCCCATTGCATATGGGTAAAGTCAAACCAAGGAAATTTGCTTCAAGCAAATTGCAATTTTACTTGCCCTTGGCAATAAATGCATGCTGCATTTTTCCATTCAATAGCCAAATAGTGTTATAGCCTTTCGGTGCATAGGCTAGTAGTTGGCAGACAAGAAGCTTGAAAACAAACACATGGTACAGGTTTCACACTATAAGAGCATGACTTTTGGTGGGAAAGGAGTGTATTGATTTTCAACTCTCACGGTTCATTACCTCTATAAATAGAGGTGAATTTGAAGGAAGAAGCATCAGAATCAAAAACACAACAACACAAGTGAGTGGATTACATCAATAGAGAGTTAGAGAAAAACTCAGTGTGAGAATTTTAGAGAAATTTTTTGGGTGTAATTGAGTTGTGGGTAGTGAGAGTTTGTGAGTGTTTGTACATATATTTCCCCTTTTATTAAAGAGATCTGCAGCAGTCCGGAGAGTATGCATTATTGGCCGAACTTCGTTAACAATTTTGTGTGTTATTATTCCACATTTATTTCACTTCCACTTAATCTGACTATGGAAAAATTGTGCGTAGTTTCCTAACAGTGAGAACAAATAATATGAACAATAATAAGTTCATATAAATATATATCAGTTGATTGAGACATTGAGATATGCAATGGTTGGAGTTTCAATCCAGAATTCCCCACTTATTCACACTAAAGGGTGAATATCTAAACATTGAACTGTTTGACAAAAAAAAAATCAATAATAATAACTAGTAAATGGACCCTCAATATTTTTATTTTTATGTTTTTTATTTCCAATTTTTCATACAATCATATTTCTCTTTTAATTACGTCTTTATTCTTAAATTTATAATTGTTAGAAGGAGAACAAAATATGATGTCAACGCAGGTATTTATTTACTTCCTTTTCTAGTTCTAATTTCTAATACCGAAATCATGCATATTGCCTTGATCCATGCCCCTCTACGAATTTCACAATTTTAATGTACAAAACTTTCCTTCTTAGCATTGCAATATAGCCGTTAGGATTTCCTTAATAAACCTAGTATCTACAATACAAATACTATTCTCTTGGCACATTATTCATCAGATTTTGTGCAAGATTACCAAGAGCACAAATTTAGAAAACAAAAATTCTTTCTTTGTTGTCAGATTTTGTATTTGGATTTGATTTTGACATCATGATTTATGGTAGGTGTGCTGCTTGCAAGAGTCAAAGAAGAAGGTGCCCTTCTGATTGCATTTTCTCTCCATATTTTCCAGCCAATAATCCTCAAAGATTTGCTTCTGTCCACCGAATCTATGGTGGTGGCAATGTTGGAAAAATGCTTCAGGTACTTCTAATAATGTATTGATACAAATTTAAAAATATGTATTATTTATATAACATGCTTTTACTCTATTTTTCTACTAATATTTAAAGACAAAATATAACATTTAAGATGTTGTTGGATTCATCTCGACGAATATTTTTTAAATATCAAATTTTCATAATTTTTTCTAATTGATTATTAAAGATATTTAAGTTTAAAATTATGCATTGACATACGTGAGAGAGTCAACTAGGTCACATAATATGAGACGGTGAGAGTATCTAGTATCTATATTATGTAATATAATTATAACATGGAAAGAATATCAAAGTTGTAAAAAATATATGTTTTTTCTTATCTAGTATTTTTATTGGTGCAGCAATTGCCTCACTATGTACGAGAACAAGCTGCAAATACTTTGTATTTAGAAGCACAATGTAGGATTCAAAATCCTGTTTATGGATGTGTTGGGATTATCTCTAAATTGTATCAACAAATCCATGATACAGAAGCTGAGCTGGCCAAAATTCAAACTCAGATTGCTTGTCATAAGCTTCAAAATCAACAATTTGAAGCTGGATCAAACTTCAACCTTTTGCCTCCACAAAGTAGCAGCATGGAGCAGTTTCAATGGCCTAATCAAACTCCTAATTGGTTCAATTAAGCAATAGCTTGATCTTATTTTTGGATAATATTCAAAAATTCAATTGATTTGAAGATTTTATTTTTTGCTACTAGATTTGGCAAATTTTGAGGAATGTTTGAATAAGTTCAATAATTGGTATCTGCGGTACTAAAAATTTGATGATTAGTTTCTTCATTTATTACCTTTTTTATTTGCAATTCAAAATGTTATTGATGGAAGATGCGTCAAGTTATAAAATATAATTTTTTTTGGTAAATTATTATATTTGCAGTACATATTATTCTTGGGTACAATTGCAGTACATACATTTACTCCCTTTTTTTTTGTTACATTATTTACTCCCTTTAAAAGACGTTTTATAAATTACTCAAGAATCCTTAAAAAGAAAATTACTTTTTACCCATGAAGTCATTTTTAGATAGAGTGACAAATACCGTCTGAATAATCACACATAACATAAAATATCTCAAATTCAAATCCGAGTAACTACAAAAAAAATACTCAATTTAACAATCTCAACATTTGTTAGATGAGTATACTAGTCTATGTACCTTTTTTTTTTCCTGCACCAAGCTATTTGACAAGAAAAAACTCTAAAATATATAAATCATCAGTTGATTTTTTAAAATATTATTGAGATTAAATTTAAGTGTTTTATTTAAAAGAGAGATTATATATAAGTTATTTTTTGACTAAAAAAATAAATATTTACAGATTTTAATATTCGGTTTAAGTGGTTCATGAGTTTCACCAAAGACTGATTGTTAAAAAAAAACTCTAGTTGTTGGATGGAACAATTTTTTTATCAAACTTTACGTACCTTCTGGTCAAACTCTAAATTAACAGAACTCATTTCTTCTAAGAACCGGAGGTTTAAAAAACATTTGATATTAATGGGTGTTAAATCTATACCCATATTATACCATTTCTCACTCAAAACCAATAATAATGTATAATCTAGAACACACTTTAACAAAATTCAACATTGTGAATATTAGATTTAACAAAAATAATACTTTGATCATATATATGTATAATTGAGATCAACCCATAGCCAGTTCTCTACTTTTGTACTTGCATCCTTCAAACCACATATTAAGATTAGATAAAACACATAAACGATAGATATCCCTGAGGGAGTAACTATTTAACTAAATAAATATACTTTCTCCGTGATTTTTTAGTTTTATAAACATATTGAGCATGCCATATTGTTTGAATTCTTATAAAACTGATTTAAGAAAAAACTTCACCTAGCAATATATATATATATATTTTAAATAAAGCATTAATTTTAAAACTATTGTAAAAATGAATTGATTATAAAACTAGAAATAATACATTGACCAAAAAAAAAAAACTAGAAATAATACATGAAACGTGTATAGCATGTAAAACGACATGAATGTACTTATAAAAACGTGAGAAGGCGGACAATGACTTGTGCCACAAGTCAGAAGTAGGTATGCACTGTTGGCGTTATCTTACTTAACTACTTATTATTGATTGAGATTGATTATGAAAATTTGATTTAAAAAAACCGAGTTTGAGAAAATTGATTTTTTCAACTATATTTTAATATTGGGTTCAGTATAGTGATTTTCAGTACTACTGACCTGGTTTTAAATATAACTAATAATAGCTAATCTTTTTTTGAGAGGAACTAATAGCTAATCATTAACCATAAGAATACATGAATATGAATGTAAATTTATATAAAAATAATGCTGTGATCAATCATTAAGAAAATATGACGGTATTCATTATGGTAGCATTACTGAAAATCTGGTATATAAAGTTTTGATGGAATCATTAGAACTCAGGAGTTGGTTACTCTGGGATTTCAAGCAACATTGTTGAGTTTCTTGCCATTTTTCATGGATCGTATATTACTTGGTCTCTTGGTTATAGAGGTGTGTGATCTTTACTCATATTGTCTCTTTGTCCTAGCCTTGATCCTCTCAAGTGATTTGAGTTTTCATCTCTGTGTCTGTAATTCGTAATACTAAAGATCTTTCTTCTAAAGGTTGCCTTATTCATTCTATCACAGAGGACAATTTTTGCGTGGACTACCTTAGTTGGAAGTTTCTCAAGACTCTTCTTTGGTTTGCTCTTGATGATCCTGTAACTGGCTTCAGTGATTTGGCCTGGCCTTGGTGTCTCTTATTTTGCTTTCCTTTTATCATGTGACAAAAAAAAGTTTGAACAAAATAGCAATAACAATTTTTTTTAGAGGAGTTATAACTCATAACAAAAGTTGGTCATTGAAATAATTGGATGCCCACCTTTTAAAGTTGTTTTTTTTTGTTTACATCAGAAAAAGTCAAAGCAAAAACAAAAATAAGAAAGAGACTACTGGCCGCGATGATAAGCAACACCCATATTATCTGTCGTAAGCAATAAACGAAGCTAGGGTTAAACACAATCAAGAGATCACTCGTAGACCTTGTTCCAAGCTTGGCTAAGAAATCAGCGCACATGTTACGAGTGTGACATAGTTGAAAAGTCCAATCTTTAATCATGTACTTTCTAATAATAATAGTTATCTCGTTTCCATAGCGGTGGATGAAAACATCAGCATACTACACTAGATGAATAGTATGCATGGAATCATTGTAACAAATAATGTCTCTCAGCCTTCATCCCAAAAAATTTGAATACAACTTTTCTTTCCCCCTATGTAATAAAACCGATTTACTATAATAAGGAAAAAATTTAAGTTAATACTATATAAAAAAAACTTTAATACAAAAATATCCTCAATATTGAAGGATTCAAAAATAAGCGAGAAAGATTATAGTCCCACATTCATCACCACTCTTTCCCTCCATAATCTTAATCTAACCAAAAACATATATAAGAAATCCTTCCCTCTCCATTATGTCCCATCCAAACACGGACTAGAAAAGTATTTTATTTTTCTTCATTAACAAAGACTAGAGAAGTCGAGTCTAATTAGTTTAGTATACTATGCAGATCTTCACAGCAATAACACATTACAAGTAGTTAAATTGATAGAATTCACCTCTGATCTTTGAATTAGAGATAACATATGAAGTTACATACGGGGCGTCAAATCATCTTTTGGTTGCTAAATGCAAATTCTTTTGTTCATTTCCGGGGAATATTATTTCAAGGAATGTGTAAAATGCATTTTGTTGTGCCTAAGTACTCCAAGAAACAGTTGAAAAACATTAAAAAAATAATTAGTGTCTTCAGAACATTTCAAAAATCAATCATACTAAATGTACGATAATCTAAGATTCTCAAATCAGGATTACTGTAAAACTAATAAAAACGCTAACAGCCACTTTAGATATTATCAAAAGAATTTATATTAAAAAAAAAAAGTGTAGTCAGAATTCGAAGAGTTTTGAATACATTAATTGGTATCTGTTTGATCTCATAGGAAAAATACATGCCCTCTGCGAGTTGAGAGAATTATGCATCTACAGCTTGCTTCTTTCCGTCAATGAACAAGCCCATCGTTTTGAACCAACGCATTAAATTTCGATGTTCCTTCACATATAGCCATGCTTGAAGAAATTTAAAGAGGCTATCATTTACACCTCGTTCCTCTATGTAACCGTGAAATGCATCTCTCATCTTTTCATCTAGTTCCCTGTCAATTTACGCACAAGTCAGTCAAAGTGTCAATACACTTCCTAGTTTACCACTTACAAACATTGGAATTTAGAACAGAAATCGAATAGGATATGGTTTAAGACAAAATTTGTAATCCAGAAACAGCAAGGATGTTCATATTTTTCCAACAACATATAAGAACTACTAGTACTTGTTTTATGCAGAACAGGATTCAGCAGTTTTACCTTGGAACCCTTCCTATTTTGTTTCAGCCAGAAAACAGCATATAAATGAAGCATTCACATTGACAGTAATTAAGACTAACAATAAGTTCCAGTTTAAAAAAAAAATGAAGGAACCCAGATATTTTCTGATAACAGTTGTCATTGTTGGTTTGTGATTATTTGAAAGAAATCCAAGGGTGAGGGGTAAAGGGCATAGGACAGATAGAGAGCATACTCTGAAGGCAGCATTTTGAACTGATTAAGAAACAGAAAATGAGTACAAGATATTATATTATATATATAGAGCTTATGGAAGATTAACAAACAAAGTACCAACCGACAAACTCTAACTAACTTCCATACTTCCAATATCCATTATAGAACAATCTGATGCTGTAAAACTATCACTGTGTTAGGGTGCAGGAAAGGATTGGATCCATGGTGAATCTGCTGTATGCACTATAATTTTGCATGTGGTACAGCCTTGTCTTTTCTTTGTGTTAATAGAAGATTATTAGGATGAAAGGGAAATTGCATTCATCTCGTCTGAGATGTGCTTAAATCATGCATGCATCCCTTGTAGAGGGTTTGTGTAGTTAAAGGGAGATTACTGTCTTTTGCAGAATAGAGGGGTGTCATTTCCAGAGTTATCGATAGTCGACCATGGCTGAAAGCCAAAAATCCACCATATGGCCCTGTCACATCCGCCACAAGACATCCTGGTCACACCGTCCTTCACAAATTGGCCATGGCGGTTGATAAAACTTCATTTAAGCATATCTTAAAGGTAGGTGTGTGCTAGAAGCAACATAAGCCTAAGGTCTACTTAACAAAAGAGGAAGAACTCTTATTGGAGTGCCATTCTACTTCAGGTTCAAATCCCAAAACACAGCTACTTACCATATAGAAAATCTTCCGTACTCATAATTTCATAAACATATCGAAAACCG
>Ga0315914_1005914_pt1 | contig 17609 bp, 3 predicted proteins | sample MpolenodulesMG_FD_203920 | JGI IMG/M metagenome (GOLD analysis project Ga0315914, IMG submission 203920) | Medicago polymorpha root nodule microbial communities from Los Angeles, California, United States - elongated nodules | ecosystem: Host-associated > Plants > Roots > Nodule | place: USA...
TATATATATATATATATATATATATATATATATATATATATAAACTTCCAAATATTGGTTGACTTTAAAAATTGTTTAATAATAATAATAAATACTTATTATTATTTATTATTAAATCTATTGTATATGGTTATGACCTTAGTTTATTTTGCCGTTTATTCATTTAATAATTACGACATATGTATCACGTCATTTAATTATTTTATTTAAAGAGTTAAATAATGTAATTGCTCGAGTTGATGAGAAGACAACGCCATATGATGACACGGGCGGGAGAAACTTATAAAATTTGCTCGTGGGTCAAAAAATCGTAATAAAATAGTTTATTTAATTCTTACTTGGTATGAGTTCATAATCATGCTATCTAATTATTGGAGGAAGTAAAATAGATTTTAAAGATGTAATGTTGATTTTAATATATTTGGTTGCTTTCGTGTATAATTAATTTTGTGTCCAATTTGAAGTTGTTATAATAGAATTGATTTTTTTTTTTGAAGAAATCAAAATGGGATATATTAACAAAGGCGATGTAATCTCATTAGTACAAGACGTACCTACGAGAACACCCCAACCAAAAAAGTGTCATACAAGGTATATACAAGACTATGGTCAGTCGAGGCCCAAACACCGCATAGGGACCGACCACCAACTCTGAGTGTCATACACAAACGTAGTGTTTTTAGCTTTTAGCCACCACAAAGAATGAAATTTTACTTTATCTAAAAGCTGTAAAATAGGCGTTTCTACGTTGTTAAAGATCATATTATTACGTTCTCCCCATATCAGCCACACACAAAGGAGCCAAAGTAGTTGGAGAAACGAGCTGCTAGACTTTGATGAACTTGTATAATAGAATTGATTTTTAAATTTAAATTTATTTTTTAACTCCTTTTTTTTTACAAGATCAATTCACTTAAAATCCTTTTTTTTTGTCAATTCTTAAAATCAATTCTTTTGATCGTATAACTAAACATTAACGTGTCCTCGTGAGTTTAACTCAGTTAACATGGACAATGCATAATATACGCAAAGTTCGAGGTTCAAACCCTAAAAAAAACATTAATGTGATGAACTTATATGAATTTAAATCGATAAAAAAATGTGCATTGAAAAAAGTTGTACTAGAGTTTACGTTAGGATAAAATCAAGATATTCTCTCTCGATCTGATTTTTTCTTATAAGGTAGATATTTTCTTTTCTTAATTTGATATTATCTTGTGAGAAGGATAATAGTTGTAGCCAAGTCAGCAATTTGAATGAGACTGATCACGATACAATGTGCTAATAATGTCACCATGCTAGCTATGAGCTGTTACATTTAAATGTCATAAATTACTCATCATATAAATACTCCTATTCATTTTTTCTTCTCCAAACAACAAACAAACGGATAAGACATTTTTTTCCTCAGATTATGGAAACCATGCCAGAGTCATATGAATCCACTAATACACACTCTTCTTCAAATTTTGGGTATGTCTTTATTTTTTAATCACTTTCATTTTTCATGAACTATATAGTCTTATGGTTTTATAATAGAAAGATGAAGGAAATATTCTTATGTTATTTCTCTCCTTATATTTTTTTTTTCAATTTAGATGCACACATTACAGAAGGAGATGCAAGATCATAGCACCATGTTGTAATGAAGTTTTTGACTGTAGGCACTGCCACAATGAAGCTAAGGTACAAATTTATATTGTTTGTTTCTTTGGTCTTCTTTTAGCTCGTTAACTTAACATTCGGATAGTGTTACACCGATCAATAACATTTTTTGTTGATATATATTTTACAAAATTCACAATTGGATTGAAAGTTTATGTCGTACATATGATTTATGTACATTTTCAATTAAATTTAAAATCATTTGACTTGTCATTGAGATCAATGCATCAGTGTATTAGCATGTTAAATGCTTTCATTAAACAATGTTAATCTTTGTGCATCTCGATGACATATCAAATAATTTATGTTAAAATTCGCAGAAGTGGTCTATATGCGCATATATAGGTAGATAGATATGATTCTTAACTGAATATTCTTATGTGAACAGAACTCAGATGAGATTAACCCAGTTGATCGTCATGATATTCCGCGTCATGAAGTTAAAAAGGTTTGTATTTGATTAGAGTTATCTTCTACTTTTTTATTATTAATAATTTTATGATTCTTGTCATAATTTCAGACCTGTTTGTTAACTGTCTTACTTAATCCTATTTCATTTGTAACTTTTCAGATTATCTGCACCTTATGTGACACAGAACAAGATGTGAGTTAATACAATATGAACCATTAATAATCAATGTGTATATATTTTATATATAGGTATTGAATGTAGGTGTTAATGTGTTGAATATTTTTCAATGTTGAAGGTTCAACAGAACTGCATAAACTGTGGAGTATGCTTGGGAAAGTACTTTTGTGCTACATGCAAATTCTTTGATGATGATGTAAGTTCTGTAGGATGATTAGAAATTGAGTTATACATTTTGGTTTATTTTAGTTCAGGCCTTAATTGTGCACATTGTATTGAAAATTTGTTCAATCTTTCAGATTTCAAAGCAGCAATACCACTGTGATGAATGTGGCATCTGCAGGTATTTAAAGTTTATCGATCAATTTGATAATTCCGGAATATTTCCTATTCGACATTGCTTCATAGAATTTGATCGATTTTCTCTTCTACGTAATTGCTTTTACAGAACTGGTGGCAGTGATAACTTTTTCCATTGCAAAAAATGTGGTGAGTTACTAAGTTCATTGTTCTAAGTGCATCTTTTAGATTCTATAAACCACTGGTACAAACATTGACATGTCGACACTGTTAATAATTTGAGAAGATGATATAATTGAATGTAATCACATATATCTGTTGAACAGTTGACATGTGTCAGACACTAGACACGTCTTCAATGTGAAGTGTCAGTGCTATCACCTGATTGTTATGTACATCTATATTTTTGTTTAGGATGTTGCTATTCCGTCGAAATCAAAGAGGGGCATAATTGTGTAGAAAGAGCAATGCATCATAATTGTCCTATTTGCTTTGAGGTAAAGACCAAAACCAACTGCTATTAGTATATATATTCTAATCTGAATTATTTTTAAGAACTCTATATCTGATTCTTATTGAGATGATTTTATTTTATCTCCCTTGCAGTATCTGTTTGATACATTGAGAGAGATCAGTGTCTTACCTTGTGGCCATACTATACATTTTGAGTGTGTTAAAGAGATGGAAAAACATCATAGGTAAGGAAATATATGTGTATCAAATGAAGGATTGAAATGTTATACTTTATAAGTTTTAGCTTATGGTATTAATTCACTGTTTTGAACATTCAGGTACTCATGTCCTGTTTGCTCAAAATCTATCTGTGATATGTCAAGTGTGTGGAAGAACCTTGACCAAATGGTATGTAGATTTTGATTTTGAATTTTTTTTATCATTGATAATTAATTACATCATTGTATTTGGACTTCATATAATGGTGACATTTTTGTGATGAAATTTTTGGTCAGCTTTCCTCAACTCAAATGCCTGAATCATACAAAAATAAGAAGGTAAGTTACAACAACTCCATCCCCAAAGACTTTCTTTATCTATGAATCAATGTTAACCTTTGAAGCACGGACACGATATTGACACATTGACACTCATAATAATTTAAGAAATTGGAATTATTACATGTAAACAAGTCATATTTCTCAAATGCAAATGCAATTCTAACACCAATCATCATTTCAATATTCCACCTCCAATTTTGTATTTTGTTGCTGTTGTGTGTTTTGATTAAATTACTTAAGGTCTATTTATAAGTCACATACGCTATTATCAAATAGAAGGTGTTGACTTATCTTAATGACCTTTTTAATTTCACATGGTCAATCTTTGATAAGCCACATATGCTTTTTACAAGGATTGACCATATGAAATTAAAAAGGTCATTAAAATGAGTCAACACCTTCTATTTGATAGTAGTGTGTGTGACTTATAAATATACCTTAAGTAATTTAATCAAAACACACAATAACAACAAAATTGAAATATCCTTCGGTCTCTAATTATATGATCAATTTATCCTCTTATTCTTCTGTTATTTAGAAACTTAGAATCTTCACATTACATGTGTAAAAGAAATCCTCCTTCAACTGCTATCAAAAAGAAACAAAATGTGGTTCTTTTTTTTCTTCATTTTTTTCATTTTTTCCTGATTCAGTGCTTCGTCTGATTGTTTTATTTCTTTTGTGTACCTTAGTTGGAGAGTGACTTGTTTTTTTGATTTATTTTATTCCTCTGTGTGTGTGAAAGAAACAATTGTGGCTTGATATAGTGAAAAGAAAACGTGAGGATGATGGAAGAAAAGTTGCTGAATGAAGTGCCTCACGCAACATCGTCACATAATCTTCTTCGTCTTTACCAATGACAAGTGTTGGTGGTGATGGTCATGACCACGATCATGTATCTTTTGGCAATGAACATGACCACCAATACATGATCATGACCATTAGCACCAACATTTTCTGTCATTGGTAAAGAATAAGATAATTATGTGATGATGCTGCGTGAGGGATCTCATTTAGCAACTTTTCTAGCTCTCTTCCATCATCCTTGCATTTTCGGTTATCTTTTTCATCGTATCAAACCACAATGGTTTCTTTCACACAGAAGAACAAACAAAAAAAAGTCACTATCCGACTAAGGTACATAGAAGAAGTAAACATTCAGAGGAAGCACTAAATCAGGAAAATAATGAAAATAAAACCACATTTTTTCTTCTTCTTTGTAGTGGTTGAAGGAGGCTATTTTTTAGACAAATAATTGAAGGATTCTAAATAACAGAAGAAGAATAAATTGATCATATAATTAGGGACTAAAGGATCAAAAGTGGAATATTGAAATGATGATTTGAGTGAGAATTGTGTTTACAATTTAGAAATATGATCTTATTTCGTTTTTAAGGAATTTGTGAAGCATGCAAAGATTGAAGATTTATATACTGTAATGGTGTTGATGCTACATAGTCACAAATTTCTTAACTAGAGGTACTTGTATGAAAGCAGGTATGGATACTGTGCAATGATTGTGGTGTAAATTCCCATGTGCAATTCCACATTGTGGCACATAAATGTTTAAGTTGCAACTCCTACAACACAAGGCAAATACAAGGAGTACCTTCTAGCTCATGCTCATCTAGGGTGGCAGAGATGATTAGATGAGCATAAATGGTTGCATAAAGTGTCAAGCTCCAAATTTTGTGAATAGATGGAGTGTTATTATACTTTAAATGATTCTTTCTTCTGGCTTTAGGGGTCTTATTTCCAGTTGCTATGTAGCTCCAAAAATGTGGCATCACAAGATTTTCCTTAAAGATGAAGTAAGTCAATAATGTATATATTTTCGTTGATTAAATCTTATAAGAAATACACATTTACAAGAAATTGATGACTATCAATGGTTAGTGCCCTAGATTATTTATCTTACCATCACACAACATGGCAGAACTTATACAGGTAGTCTTGTTAGCCAATTTATGCATACGGTTTTTCATTTGGCCATTGTCAAGCGTATCTTGCAATATCATAAAGAGCCTATTGGACGTGGGATTGTCCTAGCCAAGAACGGTTGCATGCCAACAAATTGGTTATTGTGATTTTGATTAGACTGAAAATGCACTTGATCGAAAATCTACTACTGGTTATTGCGCATTTATTGGTAGAAATATCGTCTCTTGACGTAACAAAAAACCATGATGTTTCCTGTTCTAGTGTCAAGGTTGAATATCATGGCATGCCATATAAATGTTGCTTGTAAACTGATATGGCTTAAGGGTCTTCTTGTTGGTCTTGGTTTTCCTAGTACTCTACGTAGGACTCTTTTTTTGTGTGACGACTGGATAAGTATGCACTCACAACCAATTCCTTGTTTCATGAAAGAACAAAGTACATTGAAATTGATTGTTAATTTCGTCGTTTACAAGTTAAAAATCATGATTTCCAAAATGCTTATACTTGGAATCATGATCAACTTGTTGGTGCAATTCACTAAGATGTTGACAAGCACACAACCTCATCACACCTATTATCCAAGCATGGATCATTAAGTCATCTTGATACAAATTGAGGGGGAGTATTATAGAATTTGTTGTTTGTCCTCTATTTAGTGTTGTGTAAATTAGTCCTATAATTAGGGATGTCAATGGATACCCATGGGTACAGATAGTATGATACCCGTCTCTGCCCCGTTAGATAAATATGATACATATAACCACCCCGTACCCTCGTGGGTACTAACTATGCGGGTACCTGTGGGTATTGAGGTACCCGTGGGTATTCATGGGTACCCATGGATTTTTGAATTTATTTATTTTTTTTACAAATAATAACTTTTTTTTAATTACCAAAAAAATTCAATTTTTAAACATCCATTCAAAATTTCATAAATCATACATAATTCATAGAAAAGTCATGATTCTTATATAATTCATAGTTTTATGATCTGAATGAAGTGGAAACGGTGAGCTTAATAAGATGAATTAAAAAAATTCAAAATAAAAATAGATTCTTAACGAGGAATCTTAGGTGAACGGTAAAATTTCCTTCAGTAAGGTGACAATTTTAAGTAATAAGATAAAATATATAAAGATATTTCAGTAATTTACTTAATTTATTATCGGGTATGGGTACTAGTGGGTATGGATAAAATCAAATTTGTGTCTGTATCTATATAATAATGGGTAGTCAAATACCCGTTTATTATACCCGTGGATACCCGCCCCGTGCCCGTGACAGATTTTACCCACGGGTACCCGTGAGCATGAGTATTTTTGCCACCCCTACCTATAATTAGTGTTTTTTGTTTGCCCACTTAAATTGGCACTAGAGAGACTTGTATTGATAGATACTAGTAGCAATAATACTAATAATAATAGTAGTCTACTTGTCCTTTGCTTTCGAGTGAAGTCCAAGAATTGTTCATTGGGGAAGGAATGATTTTAAGGGTCACAATAAGATCTCAATAACAAGACAAAAGCATGAAAGGACTATATCCAGATATACCTTTCCAGACAAAAAGCTTTTAGATTGTTAGCTTTAATTTATGATTACTATTATTTTTCTGTTTGCAGCAATAGACAGTGTGGGGACCCATAGCCATAGGATACATCATACAAGACTCAGCTTTTGAGACTCCTGTATATCTATCTTTTCTGCATGAAGCCTTCTAAAAAGGTAGTCTTACACTTGAATATATTTATTCATGTAGCCCATACATTTTTGGAACAAAATTCTCTAACATTAATATTAAGATCCTTATTGTCGTTTAGGATAAATGTCTTCCAAATGATGTCATTTGATATGTAACCCTTACTTATGGTTTGTCCATACGGACTTCAGGTTTCATCAAGTCAGACTAAAAAGTCATGTTTAAATATGGACTCTAAAGATGCTATCCAACCGACCAGTTCAATCGTTTGAACAGTGACACGACATTGTCTACAATTTGACCATTTGGGTCATCCGATTGCGAGTTTTTGAACAATGGCTCAAAAATATCGATAATTCAATGTACTTTCAATTTTTAAAATATTGATATAATCATGTATTCAAATTCAAATCCAAGCACAAACTACCCTAGAAGAAGCATGGCAACAATTTTTAAAATATTGATATAAGCTAGAAGAAGAGTAAAAATGCCATATTTTGTCAATAGACATTTTGGTTTTCGAGAAAGAAAACCTCAGCTTTTGAATTTACTATATGGAGCAAACTCCCTTTTAGACTTTAGGGCTTGAAAAGGGTCATAAATAAAAGTAGCTTTATAGCGGTTTTTTAGCTTTGATAATTAAATCTAGCATCTAAAGGAATGTTAGTAGTTTGAAGTTTAAGACAAACGCATCCAATGTCAAAGTCAATGTTAATTTATGTCACAAATCACAATCATGGTATTTGACAACATCAACGCCAATTGTGCAAAGGGATGGGCTTGAAAATGACCACATCTTTTGCCCTAAGACAGATGAAGCTAATTAGGTTGGTAACCAACATTTAAAGCAAAGTAAAAAGGGTGTGCCAAAGCCAAAGGAATAGTATTTTGCATCTATAATAAATCTTGCAGTCAAAAAATAACTCATGCAGTCATCCACACAATCACCACATCAATGATTGTTGGATCGAGTTTGAACGGTTCAAATTTAAAGCTCGGTTATTCATCCTTAAAACATGTCAAAATGTTTGCCTACTTCTTGACCGCCCGATGTCAATTTAGCGGACACCGATGTGGTGCCTATGTGAGATTTCTGACCGCATGAAATTCAAATTTTATAAATTGTAGTGGTTAGAAATTGTAGTCTACTATTGAGCAGCTATGAATGTGGTCCACAACAAAAACTGCCTTGAAGCTACAACAACATGTGCAATAACTTCATTTGAGTATCACAAGTCCCTCTCTAGCCAGCACATTATAGTTATAAGAACTGGACCACTGAGACCAACCTGCACTCCTAACTCTCCTTGCCATGAGTCACATGAACCTACCAAAATATATACAATCATATTGAGTTCAAACTAAACCTGATAAACAATAAAATTAATCTCTTAATGGCTGCTAGACGCTGCGTCGCAAAAAGGTTTAGATTGGATTATAACCCGAGCTCCTGAAGCCAGCCTGTTGTGAAATAAACATCAACTTTATTAGTCTTATGATGATGAAAGCTATAAGAACAAAATGATAAACAAAACAGAGTCAACACTTAACTTTCTTCGATTTTGATCACCTCGTTTTCACGAAATGAATCTACCCTCTTTGGTTGCTTTTTCCCTAACGAAGGTTCAGTGATTCTTTGGCTGCTGCTGTTAGATGATATTGCCGATATGCAAGAGCCATCGATTCTATCCGATGATGTTCTTGGTCCTTCGGAAATAGGGGATCTCATGGATTCTCCTCTTGGATGCTTGGTTAGTGAAGCTTTAATTGATCGTGGAATGCATTTTGAATGTCCTGAAGACGGTTCCTCTTCGTCTTCTTTTGGTTTCTGTTCTTTATTTGTCCTGCGTATTCATGAATTGGCAAAGATGTCATGATTACCATGTTCTAATCTAATGCCAATCAAAACCAATTACAGAACTCTTAAACATGAATCTAACAAACCAGTTAAAAAATAATTCTTGACCAAAAGTCATTTTCAATGGCATGTTATGAAGATAAATTTCCATGATCGTATTTTGTAAAAATAAAATAAACCGCAATGAATAAGAGAAGGTTAACACAATATACCTCTCATTATTGTACGAAGAAGAGCGTTTGAGAACATTACGTGCATCACCTTCCTTCAGTTTAGTCTCAATTAAGCTCCCACTAAAATATTCTTTGTCTTCCAATCTGAGGTTCATCAGTTTTGGATTCTCGGCTAAGCAATCGTATTCGCCTAACACAAAAGATGTTGAGAACAACGGAGAAGGGAATTTCGAATGCGAAAACCTAGGCTTATAGGAAGGAATAAGGCCAAAACTGTGGTTTTTCACTGATATTGAACCACAAGAGATTAGTTGCATCAACAAATTTGAAGCCTTCAGCCTTGTATTGGTTGGCATAGGAATATCCTCCTCTTCAAGAATCCGAAAGCTGTTCGCTTTACTAGCATCAGCTCTAATCAAAGATTCCAAAGTTTCCATCTTCCCTCCAAAAGATAAGGGACTTGAAGTTGTTGGAGAAGGAGAAATGGTATCCTTGCAGATGTCTAGATTATGTTTCACTTGTGGAACTTCGGTTTGACATATTTCATGGCATTCAGATACTAACGACCCATCATCGGTCGATACACCTCTTGTGCAACTTTTCCGAGTTTTGGATCGGTTCACACTATCTTCTGTTTGAGTTGAAGCATCTGCCAATCCATCTGCCTTATAAATTTTGTACTCCGTCAGTGCCAAGCTTAGTGGACCTGTCTTTTCAGCTCTTGACTCCGGAGAAACATCAGAGGAACCCGTATGTTGTTCATGGGATTGCTCGTCATCCTGAGAGTATCTCGTATCTTTTCCATTCATGCTAGATGAGGATGAGGCTTCGTCGTGACTCCGACAAGAGGATGGCCCCGGCAACAACTTCACGCTTTGTATTTTGACATCATTAATGGGACTGAAACGGTCTACAAAGAAAAAGCATTAATTCAATACCATTCAGGACCTAGCAAATTATTGTCTTTTGAAGATAAATAAACTAGATATCTACTTCACCTGAATTGGATTCATCAAAGAGCTCAGAGCCTTTGAGGACATACTCGTTTCCATGGGCCGGTTGAATAAGATCATCTTCACAAAGATCATGCCACACAAATCCATTCTTGTAGCTTCTGAATTACAGGAAAAACAAATATATAAATGTTGAGAATTGTATGCAATAATAAAATTGCTAACATTCAAAAAGAAAACAAGGGCCAAAGATAAATCCAATCATGTTTCCATTCCTAAGTCCTAATTGAAGCTAATGAGCTTCAGCTAAAGTCTAATCATCAAGGGCACCCAAGTTCAATCTCTAGCTAAAACAACCATCGGTCAAGCTTTACTTACCTTCCGACCGAACTCTGAATTACTAGGTCCTTTCTTATAGGAACCAGAGGGTTAAAACCCCAAAAAAAAAAAACCATTTTTTTCTTCATTTACGCCCTCCCTTTTCATTTTTATTAACATACAAACACATAAATTGAACTTGCATAAGAACATAGAAAATGCCCTCCAAAAAAAACATAGAAGATGTCGAATAACTTGCTCACCTCTTAGAAGACCATGAATACAAGGAAGCCATGCCTCTACCTCTCAATGCATTTAGTTTATCAATCACATCTACACACACAAAAATCCATCAAAAATCAGCATCCATAAAGAATAAAAATCAACAACCACATTCCCAAAATTCAAAATTAAAATAAAAAATTGTTTTTTTTATCAATTTTGTACCTCTCAAGTATAACCCATCTGGAGAAGAAAGTGGAACCTCCATGAAATGAGGATGTTCAAGTTGCCTATTTCTACAAAGATAATAAATCACAGGCACCTTCAAATTCTGTTGATATTTTTGTGATTTCTCAGTCCAAACTTTAGCCCTATCTGGACTCACTTGTCTATACTTCTTCATCCTACCCTCCATTCTCACATGCACAACAACACCACTTCAAAATTGAACCTTTATCTACTTCAACACTTCAAAACAACACAAAAAACAACCCCATTTTCTCATTTACTTCAATTCATGTAAAAATTCAACTGGGTCAAGTTGAAGATTTTGCACCATAAACACTGATAAAGGGTCATAAATCAGATCTAAGTACCTAGTAAAACTGTGAAAGGTAGAAACTTTAATTAAATTAAATAAAGAACAAAAAAAGCTGAATTAGAAACTGGGTTTTGAAGAGAAAGAGGAATGAATGCTGTAAATTGAAGTCAGACAGTGAAGTGAATGTGGAAGAGGAAGAAACAGAGACAAGAGTGGGGGTAAAGGATGTTTTTTGGCTGGACTTGATAATTGGGTTTGGTTGTTTTGGATTTGATTTGAGAGAGTTCGTATGTTTTTTTGTTTTTTGTGTTAGGTCTTTCTGATTTTGATGTGTGCTTAGACCATTTATAATGGCAAAACCATTCAATACTCAGTTTTTCAATTTTCAACCCTATGTACTTTTTCTTTCTCCTCCATCTATTAATTCAACTAGGTAGAGCAACGGTCGGGTTCGGACGGTTCGGGCCCGAACTCGGCAAGATGTATGAAATCGATCATCCAATTGAAAGATCCAATTCCGCCCACAAATTAATACGGTTGTGCGGGTTTCTGTTTGGACGGGTCTCGATTTGATCGAGTGGGTTGATTCGGTTATTTCTCCAATATTTTTTTATTCATCTCAAATTTATTTGGCTATATTTTTAATAAGACTTTCATCAATAAATTAAAAAAGAAAATGATCATAGATCAACATATCATAGCAATCATTAAAATATCACGTTATAAAAAATTTAACAAGAAGAGATGAGGAATTATATATATTTGAGGGTGATATGTATAATGGATTGGGATTTGTGGAGTAAATTTTCTTATAGGACGGTCGGGTTCGGTTTACTCGGTTTTGGATTTGTAAAAACCGGGCCCGACCGTCAAAACCCACACAGACCCTATTTTTTAGCATTTCTTCACCCGAGACCCGTTTTAACTCGCCCGATGGACCCGTGGGTGACTCGGATATATTGGTTGGTGGGCGGGTTCGGATTTTGTGCTCACCCCTAAATTCAACACTCGTTCAACAAATATCCTCTTCAATGGTGTTTTTCATTCAACACTCTACCCACCACTTTTTATTTCGTATTCTTATTTAATTTTATATTTTTGTTTTTATAATTACAATTATCGATTATAATTAAATTAAAATAATAAACACTTGGTTTTTTTCTGTGTCCAAATCAAATGAATCAAGTCTCTATTTATAGACCAAAAAAATCATGAATTTTGGAAAGAAAAAAAAAATTAATTTGCAATGAAATAATTGAGTTTAAATTATTAAGATGAGAAAAATTCAAACAGCCAATCAGAATTTGTCACGCAGCGGTTACGGGTCCGGCATGGCAAAATTCAACACAATTGAACCAATTCAACTCTTCTTTCCTCTCTCCTCCAATTCAACACACCATTGCATTGCATCAAGTGTTGAACCTTGCTTTCAACACCACCATTCAACACCATTGCACATGATCTTATGAGTTATGACACCGCATTTTATAATGTTAACTTGCTTATTAGGTTTTTCTGTACTTTCCATTAACTATAACTACCTTGTTTTTTAACTTCAAAATCAAATTATGTGCGGTAAGAAAAGAGTCCTTACACGGTTGTCGATAAGAGAAATGATATCTGAATAATCATTTTTTGACAATTTTTACGATAATTTTTTCTCGTTCTCACATTATATTTTTACTTTATCTTTTTATTGATTTGGTTTTTGTGTCAATATCTCATTTTCATCCTAACAAATTCTTATAGTTTACTTAAGGGTCTTGTTAACCAGTGCCCCTGAGGCACTAGTTAAGGAATTAAAAGTAGAAAAAAAAAATTGCATTGAAAAGAACACTTTTTTAACTTTCAAAAAGTAGAATACACAATTTCTAATACAATATTTCCTTTTATAATTTCTTAACCAATGTCCCGGAGCACTGGTTAACATTTCCCTTTACTTAAATATGTTTTTGATCCTAATAAATCTATTACTACTTTTAATTTTTAATCTATCTAAAATAAGTTTTTTTAGGCAAAAAGAGAAATAGATTAAATAAAAATAGAGAGATGCAGAGACTAAGGAGACATTAAACATGACCTTAGTACAACCCAAATGTGAAAAAGAACATGATAATACAAACGAGGTGGATCAACCCTAATTAACCCTAACAAAGTAAGCATTTATCACGAACGCATCTCAGAGAACCTGCTTACAGGTAGAGCTATCAAAATGGGTCGGGCCTACCGGGCCGGTCCGCAAAAGCCCGAAAAAATGTAGGGCTTGGACACAAAAATTTGGGCCCGTTTAAAACCATGTCTTTTTAGCCCGAGCCCGTCGCGGGCTAGCCCGATCAGGCCGCGGGTAGCCCATTTAAATTATAATTATTTTTTGACATTATAATTTTCTATAGTCCACCATGAAGATGTAGTCATTATTCAATTGAGTACATTTAAAGTATAATGACATTAACTAAAGAATGCTTTGTATGAACAAAAATAGTTACCACGAGACACATTTATCTAACAATTAACATGATTATAGTCTTGTTATGCAGTGTGCAACCATGCTAATATCATTTTATTAACTATTACATATATTTGATAGTACATGTGTCCTACTTAGATTCATTTTGCACTGATGCTGAAACACAAGTAGTAAACATATACTTTAGTTTCAAATGTTATGAATACAAATTTGGGCGACTATTCTAAGAAGTGAGATACTTTATTAAAAAAAACAGTAGTAAATTGCTAGCTGAGTTGTCGGTAGGCCTTTTTTAGTGTAATATTTTATTTTTAAATTAAAAGCGTTAAGTAACCGGCCCAGCCCGTAGCCCGCAAAGGGCCAGGCTTGGACAAATATTTTTGAGCCCGTTTATCTTCCGGACCTTTTTGGCCCGGCCCGCAAAAGCTCGAGTCCGTCATATGTGGGCCCGTCGCGGGCCGGATAGCCCGTTTTGACAACTCTACTTACAGGCGCGAAACCAGGTTACGAAAAAAAGATGGAGAGTGAGCATCTATAGGATTAAAAAAGGTTCATAAGTGGTGAATGGATCGATCGTAAACACGGTATCGAGATCCACGTACAAGCAACCCTTAAAAAAGCAATAGGAATAAAAGCTCTTTCGAGCATAACAGCCCGCTAACAATCACAAGACACAGAAAGAGTCGGTACCCGAGAGGAGGAAAAAAAAAGTTTTCGGTCTTTGCAAATATAAAAAACTATAATGTGCTCTTTGCTATCTTACTTCTTGTAAAAAGTTCTTGTTGAAATTAGTCTCTATAAAATGTAAGTGGGATATTTATTTTAGTCTTTTTTGTTTTTTTTGTCAGGATTTGAACCCCAAACTTTACATATATTATGCATTATCCATATTAATTGAGTTAAACTCACGAGAACATTTATTTTAGTGTATATAATAAGTATTGGAGGGAGGAAAATCAAATCAAATATTTTTATATAGGAATCAACTTCAACGTAAAAAAATCCATAGACCAAAGAAATTACCAAGGAAAACCAATACCTACAAATTATTCCTTCAAAAAATAAACCTACAGATTATTTTTAATTTTATGTCTTTTTAAGGATAAACCTACAAATTATTATTAGCTATATGTTTGTACATAATGTTGGTGGCTTCTATTTCTGTGGGTTTTTTTTTTTTTAAACAATTTCTGTGGTGTTTTTTTTAAAAGCAAAGGAAAATTTATTAAAAACACACCTCATAGACACCGAGAAAAGTCTGAAACAGCAAATCCAACTACTGAAACACAGCTATAAAATCAAGCCACTACCTCTAACACCAAACTTTTTCTATAGTGATGGCTCAGGTTCTGATTGAAATATTGAATAAACAATTATATATTGCAAATAAACTATAACTTTTTCTATAGTGATGGCACAGCTATAAAATCAAGCCACTACCTCTAACACAAATGATTAACATGAACGCTTAAGTATAAACTTATATAAATTATTTTTATTTATATAACAAAAGATGAAATTAAATCAATATTTTATAAGTTATAAGTTGTTTCTATAAACTATTTTAGAGAACGTATCGAAATAAGTTGAAAAAAGCTTAAGCTATTTTACAAGTTCTCTTAAATAGTATCACATAACTTATGTTAATAGATAAGTTCAAATAATAAGTCAATTTAAACATACCCTTAATTGGTAACAAGAACACAGAATGGACTTCACCTGCCATAAGAACTTAACCTCATTTCATGACTCTTGAGACTCTTTCTCACACACATGGGTGTTGAAAAAAAAATACTCTTATATTATTAAAAACAGTGTATATGTTCTAGCATTGCAATCGTTTTCTACCCTCGCAAAATTTTTCAATGCTTCTTAAACAAATTTGTATGCTCTTAAATGTGAAGAACGAAACTTTGAAAATGTTCTAAGGCTCTTAAAACCAATTCAGACTCATCCCGTGAGTTTATCTTAGTTGGTAGGGATATTGCATTTTATATGCAGGGGCTGAAGTTCAAACTCCGGACACTTCACTTCTCCACAATTAAACTGTGTAAGCTCTAACCACTACAAAAAAAAAAAAAAAACCAATTCAGACCCTTCATATTTCAGTATTAATAAAATTTTGACTTAATTCATATGTTCCTCTAACTTATTCCTTTGTTTTAAATTGGTCTCAACTATTAAAATGTTCAATTTAATCCCTTATCTTCGCTTATGTCAATCAATTTGATCTCATTCTCTTAATTTTAACCTCAAATGTGCATTATTCATCCATCCTACCATAAAACAAAAAACAAAAAAAAAAAACTCAAATATGTATGAGGAACCAACATTAAAGGTGGTCCACCAAAGACCTTACTATTTTTTTTAATTTTAATCATTTATTTTTTTGTTAAAAAGAAGATCGTCGAATACGCAGGTATATTGCATCTTACGGTGAACCACCAACAACTATCTCCTCTTTCTACCCTTTCTATAATATACCTCAAAGAAACTAAAATATAATTTTAATCCTTCTTCTTCATCATTTTCATCAATCTTCGTAAATACCTTGAAAAAACCTAGAAATTCATCAACAACAAGATCACCATCATCATCATTTCATTATAAAGATGTAAGTGGTTAAGAAGATGAAGAACATGAGGTTCATAGAAAGGGTAGAAAGAGGAGATAATTTCTTTTATCGTTATTGTATTTATATTTTAGTTTCAATCTACTCTTTTAAGAAGTTTTTTAGTTATTTAAAGGCAAAAAAATACCTCATGCGGTCCTTTGAGTTGGATGTTTATAATAAGTTAGTTATTTAAGTCTTTTTGTTACGAATTGGTCTTTTAAGTTACTTTTTGTTATAAATTAGTCTTTTAAGTCATAGAATATTTACATAGTTACCCATGTTTTCAGACAACTTTGTTAAAAAATGTTTTGATGAACTGATGGTATAATTTAGGCAAGTGCACTAAATCGTATCAAGTAATAAATTAGTAAGTTAATCGTCTCCGTGAGGATTGTGTTCAACTCGGTAATTAGCGGAATTTATTAGAAAAGCAAATAAAAGTAAAGATTGGAGTGGTTGCAGGGTTTTAATTGTCATGCACAATGCGAAATTGAGTTTTTATGATTCATGAGTCTAACAAATATTAGAGAATCCTCAAATCCCCTCTTCGTATTTGTTGGAAATTAAATCGAGAAATCATTAGTTTATAACTTCCCATTTGTTTGGATTTAAGAAAGTAGAACATAACTATGTGATGAATATTTGGATGTTTTATTTCAATATCATCGCATTTCAACCATTTACAATTGCGAGGGTCCCTTAAGATGAGTTATAACCCTAAATTCATACTTAAGTTCAATTATTTTAGAAACTAAGCAATTCACTACTGCCTTGCTTCAATGGATTCGGGTTGTCAACCCTACTGACTCCATCTAAGATACGGTATAAAAACGAACATATACGAATTAAATCATACTTTATATTATAAACTGAATACTTTATTAAAAGAACCCAACAAATAAGAAGAGGTTCATCGTGGAACCCTAATCAAATAGGTCTAATTACTCATAACAACCGACATCATTACAAAACAACAGGGGCGTATGAGACAACATGTATTTTTGTCACATTGATGTAGTGTTTTTCTATCAATCAAAAGTAAGTATTGTATATCGTCTTCACATGGACTAGCGCGATATTCAAGCCATTCAACAATCAATATTGTTCTAAGTGTGTGAATTTAAAATATTTGTTTGTGTAAACCTATAAACTATTTGACATAAAATAAAATAGAGAAGAGATATGACTATTTTGCTTGGGGTCAGAGACACTCAACCAAGCGTAACAACTGCAATCTCTCAATCTAATAACGGATTCTA
>Ga0315914_1005917_pt1 | contig 17607 bp, 11 predicted proteins | sample MpolenodulesMG_FD_203920 | JGI IMG/M metagenome (GOLD analysis project Ga0315914, IMG submission 203920) | Medicago polymorpha root nodule microbial communities from Los Angeles, California, United States - elongated nodules | ecosystem: Host-associated > Plants > Roots > Nodule | place: USA...
ATATTATTCAGTCTTTATTCAGAATTACTTGTGTTCATTGCTTTTTATATGATTGTTTTGCATGACTATTAACCCTAGCTTCTTGCAATCACATAAATTGATCTTAGGAATTGAATGACTATTAACCTTAGCTTTTAATCCTGAAATAGTAACTCTGTTTAATTCAACATAGGAACCTAGAGATAGGAAATTGAGGATTATGACATATGAATTAACGTTCTGTTATCGCTTCTGCAGTTATTCAATTGGTTTAAGAGATTAAAAGGTTATAACTTAGGAAAGGGTTTTGAGTCAAGAGATTGATCAAAACTACTTAGTTAATTTGTCGAAAAGATTGACTAGTGATTAAGAATAAAGGGAGGTAAACTACTCATATAGGGCAATAGTAGATTCACCGGCTTAATCATTCATCTCCAATTCATCTTTCAAACCAACTTTTATTTAATTTTGTTGCACTCAAATCTACTGCCTAGGGCAAACAAAATAACCTTTACGCATCCTAACGAATAACGTACGTGCTATAATTGAAATTAATACAGTCCTTGTGGAACGATATTTATTACTACTTCGATAGGTTTGGTACATTTGCCAAATATCTATCAGGCATGCTGCAATTTCAAATCTAAAGCATCGATAAAGGCATCAACTTGTCTCAATGATTCGGCGCAAATTTGTTTGTCCTTCTCAGCGACAGAAAGGTGTTAGCTAACCATTTCAGTGGTTTCAAACAGCTTCACAAGCTTGTTCTAATTGGCTCTCAAGTTTCCTCCGTCATTCTTAAAGGAACAGTCAAACTCACAACTAGTCAAATAATTAAAGTAGCAACAATGTTCAACCCAATGATGAATAGAGATCAAACTATTTGTTTTACGATTTGGACACCACAAGAACCTCCATGGACACCTCCTTTGGAATTGGTGACGGGGAGAAAGATAGTACTTAATTGTTCATGATTGTTTGGTGGTGAGGATGTATTGTGTTTGCGGTGATGAGGTTGTTTGGTGGTGATGATGGTGTCGTGGCGTTGTGGTGATGTGCGGTGGTGGTGGTGATGTGTGGCGATGGCGATGTGTGGTGGTGGTCGGTGGTGGTGGCGGACGTGGGGTGTGGAGGGGGTAATGTGTGGTGCGATATGTGTGATCCGTTTCCAGCGGATGTAGGTGTGGCGACACCTCTTTCATTCATGATTAATCTTCCTTCAATGAACTCCTGAATCGTTTGTCGTCGTAAGGATCGTAGTGGTTGTGGTTGTTCGCGCAAGTGGCCGTCGTGTTTTAGATTTTGCTTGTTTTGGTGGCAGATCCCTTGTTTCACTGTGTGTCAGTTATTTTAACCATTTTGATGCTATATTTTGTTTGTGGGGTGGTGATGGTGGTGTTGCGTGGTGGTGTTTCGGTTGAGGTGGTGGTTTTGCGTGGGGGATCGTAGGGCTGTCTTGGTTAGGCTTGGATGGGTGGTCGTGGATTTCGTGTCAGAATGGTTTGCGGACGAGAGCTTTAGAAGGGGGTGGCTGTCATTGTTTAGGTGATGAGGCGGGTGTTTGTTGTGGGTGATTTCTTTTGGAGGCTGCCTTTGTTACTCGGGTCCTTGTTCGTCGTCACTAGCTCTTGTTTTTGTTTTTAGGGTTGTTAAGGTGTTTAGGGTGTTTGGAGGAAGCATGTCCCGTTGAAATGAGCCTTTTCTTCTGATCTGTTTGTTGTTTGCACCACCGCATATCATGTCATTTGTCATACTTTTTGTGTGCCGATTTCGGTGGGCCGGTTAATTTTTATTCGAGATCAGGAGTCGATGTCTAGCTGCAAGCTTGTTTAGCGTGATCTGGTGTTTCTTTGGTGTACCGGAGTGAGGGGTGCCCTTCTGATTTGGTCTTAAAGTCTGGTGGGCCGATCACTTTTGATTCGAGATCGGGAGCCAGTTCTTTGGCTCAAGTTAAGTTTTGGGTTTTTTATGGTTTCTTTCAGTGGATCGGAGGTTGATAGGTGGTGGAAGCCAAATGATCTTTCAGATAGGAGTTTTTTGGAGGTGACTCAGTTTTGGTGTCCAAGATTGGGAATTTATTTTTGAGGGGTTTTTTCTTTGGGGGTGAGTAGTGACGATGAGCAGTGTTGGATATCATTTTTACAGTGGTCGTTTTCGTGAAGGAGTCTGTTATAGGTGGTGACATGAATTTTGGTGGGTGTTGTCCTCATGAGTGTTTTTTAGGGTGTTTATTTTCGGGTGTTCCGCCTATATACAACGCCTTTTGTTTGTATGCTTAGTTTCACCGGTCTATGCTCGTCTTGAGCAGGGATGTAATTGTTTAATAAAATTTGTTGTTTAAAAAATAAAGGGTTAAATATGTTTTTGGTCCCTATAAATATACCAACTTTTCGTTTTAATCCCTCTAAAATTTTCCTTCAACTTTTAGTCCTCCAAAAATTTTCCATCTTCACTTTTGGTCCCTCTTTTAAAGTAAACTCATATGTAGAATTCATATTTATGAATAAAATTTTGCAGAAAAGTTCATAATATTATAATAATCTCTCCCAAAAAAATTTAGAATTTTTTAACAAAACATGAATTTTTATATTTTTTTATGGTTAAAAATTCATATTAAATTTATGTTTTCTTAAAAAATTATAATTTTTTTTTGGAAATATTTTTACAATATTCTACACATTTTTGCACAATTTCATTAAAAAAAAAATACTACAATTAACTTAAAAATAGGGACCAAAAGTAGTAATTGAAAATTTTATAGGGACTAAAAGTTGAAGGAAAATTTTAGAGGGACTAAAACGAAAAAGTTGGTATATTTATAGGGACCAAAAACATATTTAACCCAAAAATAAATAAGGTGTAACTGTAAGCTTCAAAGTGTTGTCAAATACCTCCATGTCATGATTGGTCCACATGCATCAAGTAGACGGTAAAATTAGAGCAGTGATATTTGTACAACTCTGTGGTACAACTTTTATGACAACTTTTATTTTCTCTCCTTTGGTATATACCATTGGTACCAATTAGAGTGTGCCACCTATCAGTGTTACTTTATAAATGCTTTATTTGATATATTTTTTTAATGGGTGTGCCACGTGGCACATTCTAATTAGACAATGGTATATACCATTATGGTACACAAGTGCTATTCGTAATTGAGGGGGATGCTTGTGTGCTCTTCTCTCGAAATTCCTCATTTATTTTGAATGTTATGTTATAGGGTGATCTTGTCCCAAAAAAATGTTATAGGGCGATTGATCAGTTTTTTTTGTTTTGATAGAGGTGAATTAAAATATCTAAAATATGAATCTTCTATTTTGTTTGTGTGTTTGATTTGACAACACTTCAAACAACTAATATCCTTAATGAATCCTTAAATTTATAACCCCTATCCATAAAATAGTCGACATATGATGTAATAATAACTATTTTAATATGGTACTTCCTCCGTTTTTAATTACAAGCAAATTTGATTTTTTAGGTTCATTCAATTAATGATGTATGTGGTTTATAATATAGACCACATACATCATTAATTAAATGAATCCAAAAAGTCAAATTTGCTTATAATTAAAAACGGAGGGAGTATTTCCTTCAAAAAAAAAACAGATTTTATATCAGAAAATACTGAATGACTCTAATTTTTGTGACATAAATGAAATATTATTTTTCAAACCAAATAAATTTATACGATAAAAATACAAGTTCAAAAGTGATGTGTTAATGCAAAGACTTAAGAGTAGTATATATATGTAAATCGATTGCATTACAAAATGAGCACTGTTATTTCTAGCGAGAAATAACAATGCGAAAATTTCACGAAGCATGCTCACCATAGGATTTTCATTTAGTGGAAAAAATGGGTGGTGGGATTGAATAATCTTATAGGATGATTCTAATTAAGGCCCCATACTATGAGGTCAATTTGTGTGAATATGAGGTCAAGTGATATTTGTTTGTTGTTAATGATTATGATTAAAAACTTGCGAGATATTTTATGTTGGAGAACAAATGTCAAGACCAAACATAGTTAATTAGGTGATTAATTACCATTTCACCACAACATAGTTAATAAGATGATTAATTACCATTTCACCACAACAAAATACCATAATTGCGAGGTTTCATCCATAAACCAATCATGCAAGTACTTGTTTGTCTTCTGCTCTAACACCAATCAAACATCCTTCTCACATTATTACTCTTTTTGTTACATTTTGCACATGTTTCGTTATCTGTGTTTTTCTTCTTTTGAATTTTGAATTACACACACATAAATAAATTAATCAGAAACACATTTAAAAAAAAATTGAAGAAAAAATAGATGCTTATATCCAGATTTCAAATTCCAGGATAAATGGAAGCTATGAAACTTCACAATCTACTAAGATAAATTATGGTGCAAAACGTACGAGGTATGAAGTAAAGGATGTTGCAGATGCAGGGTGTCAAAAGTTCAAAGGTTTTGTACCTCAACAAAATGGACATTGGGGGTGCACAAATATATGCAAATCACCAAAGAATATGGTTAGGGACATTCAAATCTGAAAGAGATGCTGCCATAGTGCCATGGCTTACGACAGCGCCACCATTAAGCTCAGAAGCGGAGAAAGCCATAGAAACTTTGCATGGAATAACCAAATAGTTCAAGAACCTATGTTTCAAAGTCAATATAGCATGGAAACAATTATGATCATGATTAAAAATGGGACATACCCCCTAATTTTTCAACATTTCTTAGAAATCAAAGCCAAGGTGGCAAAGAAGGTCTTATTGGGGGTGAAGGGTGAGGAACAATTTTCTTGCACACAACTTTTTCAAAAGAATAAACACCAAGTGATGTTGGTAAACTCAATATGCTTGTCCTCCCCAAAAAACATGCAGTTACCTATTTTCCTTTGGTTTGTGGCAATATAGAGAATGAAGATAAGTGTAATTACGTGAAAGTTGTGTTTTATGACAAACTCATGCGATTGTGGAAGTTTCGATATTGCTATTGGAAGAGCAGCCAAAGCTATGTGTTCACTACTAGAGAATGGAATCGGTTTGTGAAGGATACGAAATTGAAGGCCAAAGACACCATTGTATTTTATAGGTGTGAACCTATATATTTGACAAATAAGGGAGAGAGACGACCGTTTTCATTATTGATGTAATCTATACATTCTTTTGAAGATGAGGAGGATGGAGATGCCAAACAAATTTTGGGAAGAAGGTTAGTTTGCAATGAAGTGGATGATAAAGATACTAGAATAGATTTAAATGAGTTACATTCCACATATAATAATGCACATGGAGGCTTAAGGCTCTTTTGCGCAAGTATCAGCTGAATTATACAATGCATGCTATACATGATCATTATTTATCGTATTTGTAGAACAGTAATCAACATCATGCAAACAATAAAGTATAGGTGTGTACATTACATTATATCATGTGTTTGTGACTTTCAAATGTTAGCGCAACAATGGTGTTTTTTCTTTATAGAACCAGGTGGATAAGCCTATAGAACAAGGTGGATAAACTGTCAAAACTGGAAAACAGTTATAACCTGGTTTCTAGAGTTTGGATCATGAAGAAGAAGAGAGAATAGCGAGAATTATTGTTTGCAATATGAATTTCATTCTGTTTTAAAGTTTCACAATACAAAGCATTTTATAGGCACAATATCAGTTGCTTGTAGAACAAGCTATCTAGCTAACTAACTAATTTTGAAACAAACTTAACTAACTTTTAGTTACAAGACAGTTATTGATTAATATTCTAATATCAAACGTAACAAACTCATCAAATCATATTTATATTTTTCCATGACAACAATAATATAACAAATATAACAACTTTGTTTTTATATTTTTTAAGAATACCAGCAACATAACATTGTTATGAAAAATTTGTTTAAGGTATAATTGAAATAACAAAAAAGCCAACCCAAAATTCCCCCAAAACCCCATATTTTCTTTGTATATAATACAAATATTGTTTTTTTTTATTTTAAATAAGAGGGATTCAAACTCCGTCTTTAAGATTACAAAGTAGCTCTAACAAATAGACACCTCTTGCACAAAAATATACCTCACCGTGTTAAAGTTTTATTTTTAAAAAAAATATATTTTTTCTAAAAATATTGTAGTTTATAGAAAATAATTTTTCAAACTACGTTACTTAAATATTCATTTACTTTGACAATAAAAGGTGACAAGAGACTATGACTCTTTTTTTTGGGAAGAATATGACTCTCTTTTTTGTTTTGTTTAACTAACTAGACACTTAAAATAAGTCTCTAAGTTATTGGCCAACGGTATATACCATTGATACCTCAATGGTACTCAAGTGAAATCCGAGGGAATGTTTGTTTCACAGACTCAAAAATCATCCCTAAGAATAACATATAGCCGGCAATATAAAACGAGCGTTTTATTCGTTGGTATTAAAAAAAAAAACTGTTTGGCATGCTATTAAATATTCTTAGAAAAATTGGAAGTTATTTTTATAAAAAAAATGTTTACAAAATTTCATAGGAACCCACTTTCACATCTTTAACTTGGAAATAATTTCATGGGAATGTTGGAAATTATTTAATTTACAGGAACTTATACCCAAAAATAATGATTTCTCAATCTTGTAATATATGAGTATACTCATTCCATACTCATGTATTATCATGAATATAAATCTTAAACTTGAAATAAACGCCCCCGTAAAAGATGGAGGAGAATGAGATTGATGTAAGGTTTGTTTCCTTTAGGACAAGGAGACAAGCTTACACCTAGACAAAGCAAATTTACACTCAGAGATAGAGTGTGTAAATCTATAGTGTGGAAGAAGAATGTTAAGCAGTAAAACTGTCATTAAAGGTGTGTTTGGATGGAAGATTTGCAAGAGGAGAACTTACTTTTATTTTTTAAATTACGGACACTATAAAATGATTTAAAAAAATTAAAATAACAATATTATAAATGATTATATAATACTTCAATCACAATTAATTTATGTGAAATGTTAACGAGTGCCCCGGAGCATTCTTTAAGACCTTTAAATGATAATGTTTGGAAACTTGCCACTCCACTCCTAACTCCTCCGCTTTCACCGCCGTAACGTTAATGGCGTGTTCATACTTTTCTTCCCTTTTCAACTCCAGTGGCGCTGAGTCACAGCGGTCTCAGCGAAGCAACTTATTATGGCGCGTAAAGCTATTCTTCTCCAATGAGTGAGGTAAACGTTAACTCCGGATTCATCCATGCCTCAGGATAGCATTTCAACGATGACTCGGTATCCAGCATTGAGGTAATGTTGAGATTTGGATCTATCATGGTAACATATCATTCACTATAAAATTGAGAGCAACTGAATTGTTTATTTTTCTTTGATAAAATCACTTATTTTTTTTAATAAAAACTTAAAATAATATTATTAGAATATAAAATAGTTTAAATAAAGGGTAAAATAGACAATAAAAAAGACAACTCAAACTCAAACTCATGTATTTTAAACATATTTTCTTACCGATAATATATATTAACGGGGGACCGTGGTTTGGTTTGACATTATTATCTTAATAATATAAAAAAAATTATATGATATAGTGGGGGACATGTGGTTTGGTTTGTATTGTGTCATTTATTCATCTTTTTCTTCTTTCTTGGAGCCCATTTTTCTCTATCAGAAGAAACTTGTTTAAAGCATTTGTAAAGTATTGTTTCTACATGAGTTTGAGTTGTCTTTTTTAATCGTTTAGTTTTTTTTTTTCTTGGGCTCAGCCCTCTTCTTGTACCAAAAAAAAAGGTATTGTTTCTACAATGGTTCATATTCATACTAACTTGTTTAAATCAATGGAGGAAGAAATATTATCAATAAGAAAGAAAAGAAAAGATAGATTTTCCCATCCTCTCATCAGCCGAATCCCTAACCCCAATTCTCATTTCATTCCTCCCTCTGAAGAAGAAGAAGAAGGATGGAATTAGTAATGGGTTTGTGACACGTATAAAGAAAATAGGTTTCCCATAGTAACCCTCATGATAGATAATTGGTAGAAACCAGGTTTCTGCTTCCTCTTCAACAATGCCCTTCTCTATTCGCAGGGCCGGCCCAATGTATTTTTAGGCCTAAAGCGAAATTTAAATAGAGACTTTTTAAGTGCGTTTAGAGAGAATAAAATAAAATAAACAAAAAAATTTCATAAGTTTCCTCAATCGAAAGGAATTATATATGATGTATGTTAGACACTAAATAAATATGACTATTTTGTCAGCTAGAAATCAAACTTTGGTTTGTCACATTGTGAGAGTATATCCTCTTTCGCTGTAATCAACTCCATTAGTAGGCAACCTTTTTAATATATATATATATATATAGAGAGAGAGAGAGAGAGAGTTTTGCTAGAAGACACATTTTCCTTCATAAAAATTAGTGGGTGTCTTCTAGCAAAACTCTATAAAAGACACCCACTAGTTTTTATAAAAGTGTCTTTTAGCAAGTTATAACTAAAAAGTGGATAATCACACCTTAAGGTGTGGGTTGCTAAAAGATACCTTCATGAAAACTAAGAGGTGTCTTGTGTGTGTGGGTGGGTGGGTGTGCGCGCACACACGTGCGTGCGTGTACGTGTTGAAAATAATATTTAATATAGAAATTTTACCAATTGTTAGAGATCATAAAATGACAAAATAATATTGAAATGATACGAATATAAATTAATTTTTTACTTTTACAAATTTTAATTACACCCTACTTGTCTTAATATATTTAGAACAACCGACATCGAATTCAATTGATAGGAATCTGAATGCAAAAAAAATTTAAGGTTCAAATAACCAATAAAATACCTAGCATCGAAGTCGAACTTACAACATGAACTATGACTCTTCATTTGCATACCACTTGAACTTCGAGTGAATAAGTTTACGAAATTTAACGTACGAAAATATTTTCAAAGATAAAAATATGAGTCCTAATACAGGGCCTGAAAAATTCGGGACCTAAAGCCCTTGATTTAGTGGCCAGCCCTGTCTATTCGCACCCGTTTCTAGTGCTTGTTCTTACTGGTGTCCACATCCGCATTGTTTTTGCCCTACTACTTCATCTCGGACTTGGATCTTCATTCTCAAGGTAAACTTTTCACCTAATCTACAAATATGTTTACTTCCTCTTAACCTTCCTGTTGTCGTCGTCGTCGTCATTATCATTGATTATTTTTCTGTTTAAAAACTTAGGACCTGAGGCCGACAAGATCATCAGTTTACAAGATCAGCCTAATGTTAAATTTCAACAGTTTTTTGGCTACATTATTGTTGATAAAGTCAACCAAAGGAGCCTCTTCTACTACTGTGTAGAATCTTAGGTTGATGCTGCACCAAAACCTGTAGTCCTATGGTTAGATGAAGGTAAATAGTATTACTCAACTCTTCATTAATTTATATCACTCATTCGATTATTCTCACTTTAACCACTTATTACTTTTGATTGCTTTGTTGTAAAGATAAATGTTGTTCGTATAAGTTAAATTAAGTATGTTTATTTTGATTTGGGCTGTTAATTACTCTTGGTCTGAATGAGATTAGTTATCTACATATTTGCTATGGGTGTATATTGATTATGTTTCTAATTCTAGGAAGTATGTATTCTTGTTAATTATTTTTTCCCATCTTTGAAATTTGATTGGATTTTTTGTTTAAATAGGAAGAATGAGGCATGCATCTTTCTCAGGTGTTTTTAAAAATATTTTGATATTATTGATTTTGTATTGTATAATAACTTTCTCATATTTTGATATTATTGATGTCTCAATATTGTTTGGTTCAGGTGAAGTGAGGGATTATCATTGTAGTTTTTATCAAAAGTGTCAATCTGTTTGTTTCAGAGTCCATATATAACGTCGACTTTTTTTAAGAATATATAACGTTGACTTTGCATCTTTTTAACGTTTCATTTGTCTATCTATTTCATATAGTGTTTTTTTTCTTCTTAGTGTTTGTTTACCGATAAAACATGGTTCATAAAACAATATAAGAAGACAATAGTTTTGTTACTTTTGTTGTTCTCTGTTTTTGAAATATGCTTGATGATTATTGATTAGACTTTAAAAGTCCAAATACTAAAGGAATGCTTGAAGATTAAAATGAGAATGGAAGCATGGAATTAGTTTACTGTTTTTGAAATTAGTATATTAATTTGATTTTGTAAACAAACACCTCATGTTTCTTTCTTTGAATTTCAAATTCAAAGGACCTGACTGTTCTTCTATTGGCCAAGGAGCGTTTGCAGAACATGGTCCTTTCAAGCCCACCAGAGAGGGTGGTCTAGTAAAAAATCGATACAGTTGGAACCGAGGTAACCCTGACCCAATTTCTATTGCATATATGTTTATTTTTGCTGAAACAGTGCTTTGGATATTTAGGGATTAGCTCTGGTAAATATCTGAACCCTTGTCTAGGAATATCAATATGATGTATTTGGAGTCCGCTGTAGGTGTTGGCTTCTCTTACTTCGCCAACACCTCTGATTATTTCAACGTAACCGATGAGAGGACAGGTTGTTATCACAAAATCAATTAATATTTTACTTTAATTTTGAATTTATATTTCAACAATTCAATTTCACTTGATAACTGATACCTAACTCTGTTTTGTGTTTTGCAGCTAGTGATGCTCTTGTTTTCCTCAAGGGTTGGTTCACCAAGTTTCAAAAGTAACAAAATTGTGATTTTTTCATTATCAGAGAAAGTCATGCAAGTAGTTTATTTACTTAATGATTGTTAGTTATTTAATTTTGATATTTCTATTAATAATGCAACTCATACTTGTTTTCCAGACATTGGGCTCCCCAGATCGCATTGCTCATTCTCGATACCAAACCAAGCATCAATTTGAAGGGGATAGTTGTAAGTATATTTGATAGCTAAAATTGCTTATACTAAAGAACAAAAAAAGTTGATGTTTTATTGCTTATAATAGGGAATGAGGGAGTAATTATATGATAGAAAAACTGTGTATAATGAATAAAACTAATACTTGTTCTCACATTTGTTCCACGGTAGAAAAACTGTATATATGATGTATGTTAGACACTAAGTAAATATGAGTATTTTGTCAGTTAGAAATCTGAAGGCAAAAAGAATTTAAGGTTCAAATAACCAATAAAATTCCTAGCATTGAAATCGAACTTACAACATGAACTATGACTCTTCATTTGCATACCACTTAAACTTCGAGTGAACATGTTGACGAAATTTGACATACGGAAATATTTTCAAAGATAAAAATATGAGGCCTAATACGGGGCCTAGAAAACTCGGGGGCCTAAAGCCCTTGCTTTTGTGGCAACCCCCTTAGGCCGGCCCTGAAAAAACTATTTTCTTTTGTTATATTGTCCTCCTCTACAACTGAAAGAATCTTGAGTATCCGACTATACGTATACTGGAGAGACTTGTTAAGTACGAAATACGAGTTATGGTTTATAGGTTAGTTAGTTTTTTTTTTTTTAATTCCTCCAACTTCATAATTAATTACATTGTCATTACATTCATATCACTAAGTAAAATAATTTTTTCCTGCAGTTGAGACCAAGATTCGCTCATTCCATTAATTGGAACAGAGTCTCGAATAAAGAGATTGGCCAAGCATATTCGTATGACCAAGATTCGCTCATTCCATTAATTGGAACAGAGTCTTGAATAAAGAGATTGGCCAAGCATATTCGTATGGGCGTAAGTGTCTACCACTGTTCCTGTTCCTGGTTTGATGGACCACATGTAAATATTTAAATACTAGTATGATAAAGTATTTTGATAAAATAAAAAATTATCGAATATAAATCTAGATTATTTATAAATAAAATTTATTAGATTTATTATTTAAATATATCGAATAAATTAAATACAAATGTTAAGAACAATATTATTTATATCTACAATAAAAATAGAAACATAAATCAAATACCTACTACAACACCCTATGTTTGACAAATATAAAACTTTGGACTTAAATCAAATACCTACTACAACACCCCATGTTTGACAAATATAAAACTTTGGACTTAAATCAAATACATATATCCCCGTGTTTAAAGAATAACGATGTGTTTGACTAATTCTTATAAAATCATATGTATTGTAGATTATTGGGCCAATTTTAAATTGGTATTGGTTTGTTTTTGAAGTATGCTCCGATTTCATTAAAAAAAAAGTAGCGAAAAATTTCAAAATTTCAAATTGTGTGTGTATGTGTCTGTGAACATTTGTAATTGTGATTGCACAATGATTTTATATACAATAAACTTCCACTTGCCCTTTGTATTACAGTTATATTTGGTCCTCTTTCTTTTAACAATGATAACAAAGATATAATACCAATAAGCACAATGTTTTTTTTGAGGGAACCAATAAGCACAGTGTTAAAAATGAGCAAAATAAAAAGTAGAAAATAACAGTGTAATAAATCACTTAATAATAGTTAAACAAATAAACAAAACACTTCAATTGATGTTTGGTTTGACTATGACATAGCCATATGCTTCAATTTTATTTAAAATAACTTTGAGGGTAACAACCCCTCTACAAAAAAAAAACCGAGGGTGATAAAAAAAAAAGTACTCATCCGAAAATACTGTTATCTTTGTGAAGGTTCAATTTCTATTGAGAAAATGGAACAAAAAAGACAGAAATTAGGGTCATATAATTCAACAATTTTTTGTCAATCTATGACTTCCTTAGTTTGTTGCTACTACTTTTATTTATGTCATGTCCTGAGACATGTTTAACTCTTTTGATGGTTCAAATTTATGTTAATGATTATGATTAATAAAAAGTTTTTATACTTCAAGAAGATTCTTTTTACCCACGGTAAAAAGTTTTTGGGGTAAAAAGAAGCAAATTTAGTTTTATCTCAAAGGTTGATCACTTTTTCCCCAAGGCGACTAGTCACTTTATACCTCAAAGGGGTAAAAAGAGACTAGAGACTATTGAAAAAAAAAGAAGAAGAGAAATAGGGGAAGAGAGTGAGGAGGAGAGAATGTGAGATGGTGTGAGGAAATGAAGAAGTTTGGAGGGGTATTTATAGGTGGGAATGGTAGTATAGGTTATAACTATCATAAATGTAGTCAAAAAAACGTGTAAAGGTTGTAAAAAACGTGTAGATTGAAGGTTGAAAAGCTGATCAAAGTCCAAAAAACATGTGTTTTTGAGCTCTGACCAACCGGCTAACTTGCGTGAGTTAACTCACGCACAGGCCACGCAGAGTTATAAGGTGCGTGAGTTAAGTCACGGTGCGTGCCTTAACTCACACAAGAGTATAATTGATAAATCAGCTGGGCACGAGCAAAATGTGTCGGGAGAAGAGCAGAATTCATAAAAGTATAAGGATTGTCCAAAATACACTTCTTTTGGCCTTTTTATGTTGTTTGCTAATCTAATAAAACAAATGTTCTTATGCTAAACCTACCACTCCAACATCACCAACTCTATCAGAAATATAAGGTTCGAAAACTTAATTGATTCTAGAGAAGAATCGAAAACTCGTTTAGTTTTGGTTCTTGTGGTTCCAAAAACAAAACAAACAATATAGCAAATCTGGAGAGAAATAATGCATGAGAATGAGAAATATAGTACCATATGGCGAGAGCATCAACGAAAATAAGAATGAGCATATACTTGTAATAGTGATACAATCCTTTTAGGTTCATCAAGGCCAGCTTCCTAGCAACAAGCTGAAATAAGATTGCACTGGTCATATGGTTGTCATTGTCAATGGTCATATATAGAACAATACAAATGAAAACATAGTCAAAACATCTCTATCCACAAAATACTAACTAAAATAAACATATGTTCTGTCATTGGCTAGTGTCTAATGATGCTCCAGCAAGGTTAAGTTCATTCCAAGCTTCAAATCTAAGTGGCATTGCATCTATATCGAAGTCAAAATAAAGCTTTCAAAAAATCAAAGAATACAACAGAAATTACACTGATTGCATCCCCTCATATACAAAAGAACTTAAAGGATGTCATGATGGTTAAGCCTAAAAATGAAGTAAAAGTTAAGTTGAAGAAAAAAAGATATTAATATTATTTTGTTTTGAAATCATACAAACACAGGGGATGCACTTGATTTTTAAAATAGCATTCAATCAAGAGCTAGTCTTAAATCATACAAATGTAGGTTTGCTTCCACAACATTCAAATTCAGAGAGATTAAAACCTGAAAGAATGCCAATTAGCATTGGTCTGTCGTGCTTCCACCTACAAAAACCCATGAATCATTTAAATAAAAAAAGAAAGAAAGAAAGAAAACGAAAAAATAGAGAAAATGTCCATCCATTCAAAATGATAGTGTGTGTCAGTGTGTCTTTTAGTTTGCCTCTCAAAATAATAGTGGGCTAACATGATTTCCCCATCCATTCAAAATTCACATTTAATAATCCTCTAATTTGAGATTTTTTTTATTTTGTATGATTTGGCATTAAGAACCTTAGACCTTGACACTTAAGATTTTTTCCTATTTGTGGTTCCATGTTTGTATATGATTAAGATTTGTGTTCTTTAAGAGGAACTAACTTAGTTTAATGTTTGATTGTTTAGGTTGCTGGATGAAGTATGGACCGAAACTTATGGGGAACTCCTCACCTTCGCAACCATTAGAGGAGCGGGTCATGCAGCCTCAACTTCTCAACCAGGGAGGTCCCTCCAGCTGTTTCAGAGTTTTATAAAAGATAAACCACTTCCAACCGAACCAACTGATGCAGTTTAGTTTATTTGCTTGGTTTGTTAAGAAACTTGATTTAGAGTGTTAAACCTAAAATGGAGAGAATTGTGTTTCTCAATGAATGAATGATTACAATAGCAGTGTTCATTATTTATAAAGAACGTAGTGAGTACCATATCTAACTATGTACATCCATAATCGAGATATGATGTGGCATGTTAGTTGGCACTAGATGATTTTACTTGTTCCTCAAGTAATGTATCTTCTTCCTTCAATCTCAACACTCCTCTTCAAGGTGTCCACATAATCAACATTACAATTAACCACATAATAAACATAATACATAAGTCCATACACGATATGAAGTGAGATTTTCGTAAGTATTTTAATTGGAACTCCATTACAAAAAATCAATGTAGAGGCAAGGAACATGGTTCAACACTAATATATCTTCTAATTGAGCTCAAATATCATCGATACCAGCATTTTTATTTTGTTAATTTGTTTGATAAACTCTGTTATGTTCATTTCAAACATCTCAATATTTTTTTGGATAGGTTTTAGCAATATCACCCATGCTTGAATCATTTTTATCAAATATTGTTTTTTTTTTTTTTTTAAAAAAAAAAATGGAAGACAAATTGAGTTAAAACTATCTAAACCAAGCACAAGATGTGCAAGGGATAGAAGAAATATTTACAAGGTTGCAAAGATACAAGATCTAAATATAAAACTCAAGAATACAGAGAGAGGGCTATGCTGCTAAAGCAGAACTGATGAAAAAAAAACCAATACAATGAAAGTTTACACTGGAAACCCTAAGGCACCTATGACAACTCATGATTACTCACAACAAGAATAAAGGAAAGCTTAGGCCACCTGTTTGCTTCATTCCTGTTGCATACCACTCCAATACCCAAATATTCCAATGCTAATCACTTCCAAAGACACTAAAAATCATCAGAAATCACAGCGCAAGAGGATAACTTGGAGTTTTTTTCCGGATGTCTTAGGATCTCGATCCACGCCACTAACAGCCAACAGGCATTCGAAGAAAATGAAAAGGGCATTATCTTCTTTTCCAACTCATTCTGACGAGGAGGTTGAGACGCGACCAAGACGCCATCCAAAACCACCAGCTCGACTGATTTCTATAAGAATAAACTTCACAAAACTGATCCGCCAGAGACACTAGATCGAAAGCCAGAATACAAGCAACAGAAAACCAAAAGCAGCAGCCTGCTACTGGAACAACAAACTCCCTGACTGAACTCTGTCAAACCAGAAAATAGCAGCTAATTGAAGCCACCACAACAAAAGATGCAGACTGAAAATTAAGGACCTGACTGCATCTCTGCATTAAACAAATACCTATCCATACCAGAAACAGTACAAAGGCCAGAAAAAAAAGCACAAACAAATCAAATTCATCCAAGAACGGTTCCGACAACATTCATTGCAGGAACAAAGAGTGAGATTTGAAGAGCCAACTCGTTAGATTGAAATCCAGCCATTTGAACAATGGTTGGACTGTAGTACATCACTGTGTTAATGGCAGTAAACTGTTGGAACACCATCAATCCTGCTCCAACCATGAATGCTAGTCTGATTTCTTTAGATTTAAAAGCATCTCCAAATTTGACATTTCTGTCTGTCTTGTTCTGCCTCAGCTGTTAGAAAATCAATTTCGTCTTCAAGACGAGCCAAGTCATAGATGTTGGAAATGACATCAATAGCTTCACTCTTTCTGTTCTGAACAGGGAGAACTAAACCTATGGTATTTGTTTGATTGGCTATATATGACATGTAGGTCACTATGATAATTCAGTTGCTGCAGATAATTGTGCATTTGTATTTTATAAAGAGTCAAATTCAATTAAATGAATTACAACATTGAACTTTCTGGTTAAAAACATTTCTTTGATCTTTCACGAACAAGAAGGAATAGTTAGATAAGGGTTCTCTAAATGAAAAACCAAAGATCAATGTTCAACGCACAAACCAAAGCAGAGCTATTAGAGCACCACAACAACAAATCACCTTGGCATGAAGGAATTAGAGGACGTGATTAGAGGAAGGGATATTGGGTTCTAAAGAGGGCTATACAAGCCAACTGAGAGGAAGAACAAAGGGGTTGGAAAACGAATGGAGAAAATACGATTGACGAAAACACAGTGACGGTTGCAGCTTGGAAGACCAATTGAAGGGTGATTCAACTTATTTTGATCATCATTCAACTGCAATTTCATGTGTAATTCTTAGTTCTCTTTTAGCATTTGACAAACATTATGAATAGCTAATTTTCTTGTTGTTAGGGATGAATTATATTGGCAAAATTTTGTATGATGATTTGATTATTTAATTTGAATGAATTTTTACATGTTATTTATTTAATCATTGTTCTTAACGTTTTTTATTGTTTGACCAACTTTAAATTGATGTATGATCTATAATTTGAAACGAGGGTGAAATTTGTGAATGCTTGAGATTTAAATAGTCTAGATATAGACACGAACCCTTGAAATCATTCAAATTTCTGATACTTATATGCTTAATCTCGATTTTAAATTCACTAAGAGATTAAGTTATCTCAAGGTTAAAAGTTTAGTCACTAAGGGGAGTGTATTGGAGTAGGATTTTAAAAGACAATTTTTACTTAAAAAAGTCTTGAAGATTTTAAAAGACTTTGTAGAATTTTAATTACTTTCATGATTTTAAAAGACTAATTTACAATTTGGATGTCAATGGATTTACATCATAAGATTTTTAAAGGATTTGAAATGATTTTATGGATTTATAAGATTTCAAAAGATTTTATGAATTTTAAGGACTCGTTGAAAATAAATGATTGCAACACACTCTCTATCATAATATTTCAATGTATTTTTTTATGAGATAGAGAGAGGGGGTAGAGAGGAGAGAGAGAAGGGAG
>Ga0315914_1005920_pt1 | contig 17597 bp, 10 predicted proteins | sample MpolenodulesMG_FD_203920 | JGI IMG/M metagenome (GOLD analysis project Ga0315914, IMG submission 203920) | Medicago polymorpha root nodule microbial communities from Los Angeles, California, United States - elongated nodules | ecosystem: Host-associated > Plants > Roots > Nodule | place: USA...
CTATAAGACCCATTCTCCAACTTGAGCATCCTATTGATATAAGGCAAGTAATTATATGAAAAGACAGGCAAGTAATTATATTCATGTTGTTGGAGTAGAAAGGAATAGATAGAATCAAACGAGAAGATAGAGAATTTTCAAAGGAATGAACATGTAGTAGTGTTTCTATGCTGGATAGTGAAGAAACGATGTTGCAAATACAAAAATAAAATTAAAAACATTCACCTTCGGTAGCTATCGGTAGCTATGTACAGGATGTGTTAGTGAGGACATTTTTGTAATTTTAGGGGGCCTAAAGAGATATGAGGGGGGCTTATAAAGAAACCTTCATGTGTATTAGAAGTGACACATCAAATTATTTGTGAGGTGTCACAAATAGTTTTACTTGGCATCGAGAGAATTGATGTGTTGCGTGAGCATTTGGGGGTCTAATTTATTATATTATAATATGGTTTTTATATTATAAAGTATTAACTTCGCAATAAATGACTTAATTGAAATAAAAAAACTTCAAATAAAGTATGTTAAAATAATGACAATATAATGATATTATATATTAAGTGGCAACAAGTTATGTGAAAACTTTTGACGATAGTAGTACGCCTCTCGTGGAGTCTTTGTTTAAAATCAAAGTTATGATGCGTGGTGTGACTCAAGCTCAGTGTTATGCATAAGGAGCGTACTGATAGTCAACCTCAGCTTATTGCTTGGCAAAGAGGCCAAACTGGTTCGTATATCCTCAATGTAGATGGTAGAGCTCGAACTAACTTTGGGATAGTAGGTATTGGTGGCTTAATTAGAGACTCAAATGCAAAATTCATGTGTGGTTTTCATGATAATATTCGTTACTCAAATATTCTTCATGCATGAATTTTGGCTTTGATGCATGGGATTCAAATTTGTTGCGACGAAGGTTTGAAATGCATTGTTTGCTATTCTGATTCCATACGTACTATTCACCTTGTACATCATGTTGATGTTTCCACTCATTACTATGAGAATGAGATAGCCATTATAAAAAAGTACAAGGCTAGGGATTGGGCGTTCCAACTATGAGGAGAATATATGTGCTTACTATTCAACCCATTTTGGAATAAGGTCTACTAATGATCTGTTGATTTTGCTGAATCCTCCAGTAGAGCTTTGCGCTTCGCTTGCTGCTTCTGACAGATAATATGGGTGTTGCTTACCGTCACAACCATATTAATCTTTTTCTTTGTTTTCTGCTTTTGTCTTGTAACAAAAAAAAAATATTAAATGGCATTTAGAATGAAAAATTTGAAGATTTTGTCATGATGGTCCAGGTAATATCTCCACTATTTTTTTTTTTTTTTGAAAGGAGGTAATATCTCCACTATTGATTAATTGATTCTTTTATTCAGTGGTTGAGATTTAAGAAAGATTACATGTAGCTAATTTGTTGGGACTACGGTGATAACAAAATGAGAAGCGTATTCTTTTTTTACGAAAAAGGGACCCAAAGTTATATGAACACATACATATTTTAGTTTTTCTCTTTAATCAAAATTAGATTAGATGGTTTGGTTTGGTTTGCCTGTTCTCATAATCCCGACCGCAAGAAATATAATTTCTAAAATAAGCTTATATAAAATAAACATATCCAATTTCAAAGGGTTTGTCAAGTTTCTTTTCTCAATTTTAACGTGAAGGGAGTCAACATGATAAAAATTAAGAACTAAGAGTATGTTTGCATTGATTAAATGCGGTGAAATGAAAGATAATAAATTGTATTATTGTATATTGTTTGGATTGTTAAGAAAATATTGTGATGGAATCCAAAGGCATTATTTGTAGCACCTCAATTTCTCATGCCTAAATTATTACCAATTCTACTCTTAATATTGATGACATATATATTTAATCTACCTTAATACAATTAATTAAAACATATAATATATTGTAGCAATAATAAAATAATTTAGGCTGCTAAAAAAAAAATAATTAGGATTTTGTGTTGTTATAATCTTGTGGTATATTAAAGAGTAGTAAAAAAGAGTTAGATGAGAAACACTAAGAGAGTATTATTGGGAGAAGAAAGTGTGGTTTAACTTTAATCACATAAACACATAATTAATTGGTGCCTCCACATGATAATATTGTGCAACGGTGGTAGAGAGGGCCGCGTTCCATGATCGATGATTGGCAAATTGCAAACGCTCCCGCTGTACCTGGCCAAACTGCGGCCTCTGCAGGTTCTGTAACAGCATATGCTGCTGCAGTTCCTGCTGGTTCGGCTTCCGCACAGGTGAGATGGCAGCCACCTGCTTCAGGCCGGTTGAAATGTAACATTGACGCCGCGTTTTCAGCCCATCGTAACCACAACGGAATTGGCATCTGCCTTCGTGATGAAGAAGGAGTATTTGTGTTGGCTAAAACTGTTAGTTATGATGGCGTTTATCCGATTGGCGTAGGTGAAGCCTTGGGTCTTAATATCGCTTTGCAATGGGTGAGTGATATGCAACTTGACAACATAGACTTTGAGGTCAACTCTAAAACCACAAAAGAGACAATTTATGCCGGACGAGAAGATGTATCTGAGCTTGGTAATATAATCACGGCTTCCCGGACATTGTTCTTCTCTAAATTCGTCAACTCTCAGGTGGAGTTTGTTAGGAAACAAGCAAATGCAATTGCTCATACTCTCGCAGGAGATGCCACATTTCTCGCTAGTCCTGTTACTTATTTTGTTATACCCAGTTGTATTGAAACTTTGATTATTAATGATATGTTATAAACACCTTTCCCTAAAATAAAATAAAAACCGGTGCCTCCACATAATTGACACAAGTACAAAGTCTTCTCCATAAAATCATCTTCTAACAAGGTTACCTCAAAGCCATTGAGTCTCCTCCTTACCTTCAATTCCCTTTCTTCCATACTTAACCTTCTTTCATCAAAAGTTCATTTTTTTTTTTTACGAAATTTCGGTCTTAAATTACCATTGTTTGATCGGTAAAAGACTTTCTACACTCATTTGGTATCAAAGAAAATGTAAAGTATTTTTAAACTGATCACATTATAATTGTATTTTTTTTTTTAACATGAGATGATACTGATTGAGAGCTAGAATCCAATCTTAGATGGAAAGGTTTGTTCCGATCCTTTTGATTCACAAAAGTGCACCATTTTATTACATTTTTTTGTTATATGTATGTGTTTATGTTTTAATTTATTGTTCCTAGTTTTGTTTTACGATGTATTTATAATTATGGTTGAACCTCCTATTGATTCAAAATCATATATTCTTGAACCTCTTGTGGATTCAAAACCAACATTTTTCTAATTTTAAGTCATGCCTTGTTTAAAAATGTTTCAAATAGTTCAGTAAAGTCCCTAAAAAAAAGTTCAGTAAATAACAAATTGATTAAATTATTTATTTATCATTTTTTTCTTTTTTGAGAATTATCCATGTATCATTCAATTAAATTAATTTAATGTGTAGTAATAATTTAATAATTGTACATTGTATGTTATTTTCTTAAATATTTGATTGATGCAAAAATTTAGAATAGATGATATTTATGACAGAAACCCTTTTGAAATCACATCGGAGCGTGTATGAGTAGCCGTTTCTCATCCAACGGCCAATAAGAGCGTAACTTTATTTCTTCCCTCTTCAATCTCCAACGGTCACATAATCTCTTCCAAATACAAATATTTTCCTCTTTCAACTTCACTCTTCATTTCTTCAACTCAACTCAAAAAAATAATCAGATTCTTCTTAAATCTTGAAACCTTTCTCCCAAAAGCACTTAAATATAAAAGCACTTAACCATGAACAACACAAACAGCAACATTCAAGTGTGGAACAACGCAGCATTCGACGGCGAAGATTTCGCGATGAAGTCATCTTCTGATTCCATCAAAGAGAATCTAAACCCAACTGAATTCAACATTGTTCCTTCTTCAAACAAAAGAACCATCGACGACGAAATCGCGGAAATTGAAAGTGAGATTAAGCGATTAACTTCGAAGCTAGAATCGCTTCGTGTTGAAAAAGCTGAAAGAAAAATCGCTTCTGAAAAGCGTGTTAGTGGAATTGGTACTGGAAGAATAGTAGCGGCGAAGTTTATGGAACCGAAGAAGAATGTTACACCGAAACGAAACGGTGTTGTTTTCAAAGAGGAGACACCGAAACGAAACGGTGTTGTTTTCAAAGAGGAGACACCGAAACGAAACGGTGTCGTTTCTGATACGCCGAAATCTAGGGTTAATTGGAGAAGAGGAATGAGTTTAGGTCCGATGGAGATTGCCGGGAAAGTGGTGGCGCCACCGGCGATGATGATTACTCCGGCGACGCTGAATCGGAGGAAGTCTTGTTTCTGGAAACCTCAAGAAAGTTGTGAAGTAATACCACCGGGGATTACTCCTGCGACGGTGAATCGGAGGAAATCTTGTTTTGTGAAGCCGCAAGAAAGTTGTGAAGAAAATCGAAGAAAAACTATTTGTAAACCGAATTTGAATTCAAATTCAGTTAATTCTGCAGTTCGGAAGAAGAAAGATGAAGTAATTGCTCAGGTTCAACCGAAGAAACTGTTTGAAGGTGAAAAATCGGTGAAGAAATCGTTGAAACAAGGTAGGATTGTTGCAAGCCGGTATAATTCCGGTGGTGGTGGCGATGCGAGGAAAAGATCGTTTTCGGAGAATAATAAGGGTTTAGGGAGTGAAATTAGGGCTAAGAAGAGATGGGAGATACCAATTGAAGAAGTGGATGTGAGTGGTTTTGTAATGTTACCGAAGATTTCGACGATGAGGTTTGTTGAAGAGAGTCCTAGAGATTCTGGTGCTGCTAAAAGAGTTGCTGAATTGAATGGAAAAAGGTCTTATTTTTGTGATGAAGATGATGAGGATAGAGTGATGGTGGAGGAAGAAGGTGGTTCTGTTTGTCAGGTTTTGAATTTTGCTGAAGATGATGATGATGATGATGATGGTGAACAAGGGTAATTGTGGAAATTGGAATTGATGTGATTTTGTGGGGTTGTGTGGAACTGGCTATGTTCTGCTTGATTCTTTTGTATTTTGGTGTGAAACTAAAAATGAGGTGAAAAATTTATGCTTGTTTAGATTGGATTGGTTTATATGTTTTGAAATAATGATAACAAGCATGCGTCTTGCATAATAATTGTATATTGTTTTGTTTGTTTGTTTTATAATGATATGGATTTAATTTGTATACACAATATAATATAGTATGCATTGAGAGAGTTTTTCATTCAGTATTCATTCTGATTTTAGTGTTTCTCTCATTCTAGAAGATTGTATTTTTGGGGGGTTTGCTATTTTGAATATTTGCTGAATATGATGGTGGTGAACAATGGTAATCTTAGAATTGATGGTGTTTTGTATGGTTATGTTCTGCATTGAACAATGAGAGTATAATGTTTTGGGGTGAAAATACTTGTGGTAGTTTTGATTTGGTTGTTTTGAGATGTTTTGAGATAATAGGATGAAGATGTTTCTTGCTATATAATTATGTATTGTTTGTGTGTGTGTGTGTGTGTATATATTTGTTTGTTCTATAACATTATATGCATTGAGAGAGTGTCTCATTCTAGTCATTCTGATTCTCCTGTCTTAGAAGATTGTGTTATGGGGTTTTTTGGCTATATTGGATGTTTGCTGAAATTGATGGTGGCGGTGAACAAGGGTAATTCATTAATCAAGGTTTTGAGAATTATTTGGGAATTGATGTTTTGGTTGTGGAACTTCCCAAGTTTTAGCATGATTATTTCTTATGGTGTCAAACTAAATGAGGTGAAATATTTGTGCTGGTTTAGATTTGCTTTTCTATGGAACAATGTTTTTTGATGATTAGGAATTGAACTTAGTATCCAAGAGTTTACGATGCTCACATCCACTATGTACCAACCACTTCCGCTAGACTCCATTGGTTCTTATATGCAGTGTGACTTTGCTGTCTATTCTATATTATTCATTATGTTTCTCCTTTTTTAGAAGATTGTCTTTTGAAGTTTCTGGGATTATGGTCTGTATCTAGTGACTGTGAGACTAGGCCAACATTGTAGCATCAATTGGTTGATGGGGAAACATGGATAGGTGGTGTGATTGTCAAGCATAGTGAAATGGATAATTAGGAGTTCTTTAATTATGGGTTCCCTTGTTAATAGGATATTTTGCTTTACTCTATTGATTAGTGGGTTAGTGAATTGTGCTTGTTTTTGAATGGAATGGAGTGCTGCTGGATGGAGTCAATGCCAGCAAGCAAGGGAAATTGAATGTGTGTTTTTGGTCAAAATCAAGATGTAAAGGAATGGCTCAATCCCAACCATCTGAGATTTTTTTTCTTCTTTCAATGGGTTAGATTATTGACTGCATCAACAATTCCCTTTTCCCAATACCATAGGAACACCAAAACACTGCCCCTCCACAATAAGTAGCTTCTACATGAATGAATCATCTCATGCTTAATGTCGCATGGGAGGATAAAGCGAGGTCTCTCATCTAAATTGTCTCATGTGTTTTTCTCTCATTTTGAATGGTGCGATATCATTTTACTTTCTCACATTAAAATTATACATGAGATAATCCATTTTTTAGTTTTTTTGGTATATCTTATTCCTTTCGGACGGGTGAAGTTTGGATGAAATAAATATATTTTATTCTTGACCGAATTTTTTGTCTTTAATTAATCTTGTTTGGTTGCATGCTTCTTGGAATAACAAAATAACAATCAGACACTAAATGATTTGTTCTTCTCTTCACTTTACCATCATTTTGGTTTCAATCACTTTCGTTGGATTTGTTTTTTGAACTAAAGATTGTGCAAAATAATAATATTACTCGCAAAATTTCCAGAGAATAGAACTGGCAGAAGCATAAAGTATTATAAGAAACTAATTTAGCGGGAAAACAATCTTGTTTAATTATTTAATTATGAGGATAAAACCAATTTGTTTTTTTCTTTCTTCTTTCTGTCAACTAATCTTTGTAGGCAGTGTCCAAAACATTGCGAAAACAAGGTCGATGACTGGGGTGGACGGTTTGGCATTAGTGGAATACCTTTCAACTTAAAACCACCATATTTGGCGCGCGCCCTATTTTATTTTTTCAAAACTACCCTTCGGATTTTATAATCTGAAACGAGTTAAGATTCTAAAATTCAAATTGAGTTAGGATTCTAAAATCTGAAACCTGTCCACATATAAAACGAAGACATTAATTTTTCATTTCTTTAGTTTTACATTTATCCATTTCATATTCTCTCTCCCTATCCCAAAATCCGAAATCCACACATTGGTCGAATCTTGAAGTTTTTTTTGCTCAAAATCATCGCATTTCAATCTATATCAAACATCAAATTAAAAGTTAGGTTTTATTCCCTCTGCATGTAATTGTTTTGATTCGGTTTTTTTTTCTTTCTTTCTTTGTAACACTGAATATGTTCGTAGATTGTTGTTGTTCGGATTTTATAACTCATCATCTACCTTAAAGCTCGTAAAAGCTCCTACCGCCTTATGCGTCAACTCAGAGATACCATCAATTACAATTAGAAAAATAAATGGGGATAAAGCGTCATCCTATGCCAATCCTTACCTACGAAAAAAATCACCAATTGGGATAACATTTACAACTAACATGCATGATACTAAAGAAATTACACGCACACATCCACTAAATCTATTTCTCCGAGAACCAGTCTAAGCATTTTCAATTTACCGAATCATATATGTATACATTCATCCCACTTTTATCAATAGACACAATTAAATTCTAGTTTTGATCGTTATAGTTATCATAATGAATTGGTTGTATAACTCATAATTGACTTTCTCAACTAGTTATACTTAAACTATTGGTTACCAACCAAGTGATTGCAGTCAAATGGTTAATAAACTAACAGAAGAATAATTTGAGATAGCTAGCTCAAGTTTAAATTTTAGTTGAAGCAATCTTTAAACAAACTTTACTTAATCACCTTTCAATCAAACCCTACATTACCAAAACTTCATTTCATTTTCTTAAGAACCGAATGATTAAAGTAGAAAATAAAAAAACTATCAATTGTTAAAAAATCAACTATTAAAGGGCTAATAAAATTCTTTCTAGAAAAGGCTAATAAAATATTTGGTACCAACTATATGAATTGATCCAAGCTCTTTTAAAGATTTCAGACTCATTAGTTTGTGTAATGTGGTGTACAAGTTAATCTCTAAAGTATTAGTCAATAGACTTTGCCCTATTCTAAGTCGTATAGCCCTCTTAAGAGTAGCTTCATTCTGAGAAGAAGTACTAAAGACAATGCTATAGTGCTTTACGAAATGATTCATCACTTAAGAAAGAAAAGAGCAAGAAAGGAGGTCTTATTCTCAAGCTTGATTTGAAGAAAGCTTATGATAGATTGGACTGGAGGTTCCTTCGCCAGACTCTAAAACTGAATCTATTATTTCTCTTATCATGCATGATATATCATCTTCCTCCATCTCTTTGCTTTGGAATGGTAGTATGACTGAGAGCTTCACTCCTAAAAGGGGTTTACGACAAGGTGACCATCTATCTCCCAACCTCTTTGTGCTTTGCATGGAGAGACTTAGAGGTATGATTGCAAATGAAGTTAATGCTAATAGATGGATGCCTATTCAACTTTCTTGGAATGGCCCTAGTTTTTCTCATTTTTGCAGATGATGTGCTTCTTTTTGAAAAAGCGAAAGTCTCTTAGGCTCGCCATATCAACATGGTGTTGGAGAAATTTTGTGCTTTGCTTGCTCAGGATTGAAAATCAATCCCGAAAAATCAATTACTTTTACTTCTGCATGTGTCATTGATGGAAAAATGAGTAAGATTGCTGGTATCACCAATATGAGATTCACCTATAACTTGGGAAAATATCTCGGCTTCAGACTGTACCAAGGGCACATAACTAGACAAGACGTTGTGGATGTGGTTGATCGTGTGGAGTCCAAGATGGCTTCTTGGAAAGGGAGACTCCTCGTTAAGTCAGGTCGTTTGGTTCTTGCTACTGTTGTTATTAACTTTATACCTTCTTATGGGATGCAAATCCAGTGGTATCTTCAATCTATTTGTGATTTTCTTGAAAAAGTTGCTTATATATTTGTATGAAAGGGGTCAGAGGACAAAGGGATTCATTAGTTGGGATAAAATGACTCATCATAAGAAATAGGGGGGCCTTGGTATTCACATTGCTAGATTCTAGAATGTGGCTCTCCTTAGCAAGTTCATGTGGGATATTCTTAACTCTGAAGATAAATTACGGGCCAAGATGTTTAACGATATTTACTTGGTGGAAAATTTGGTCTTAAATGCTACTACTCGAAAGGGATCTCCTCCTTGGAACTCTATTCTCAAAACTATAGAGCTCCTTAAAGATGGGTTTCAATTCAAATTAGAGGACGGTAACTCCAACTTTTGGTATAGTCTTTGGCTAGATAAGGAACCTCTTCGTTCTCATGTACCTTACGTTCACTACCACGATATGAATCGGAGTATCAAGGATCTTGTTGATGAAAATGATTGGAAACTTTCTTGCCTATATTCCACACTTCCCACCAACATTATTAATAAGATTAATTTGGCTCCTCCTTTTCTTGTGCATGACATTCCTGATGTGTGGGTGTGCAAAACCTGCACATTTGGAAAATATTTTGTTCGAGAAGGCTACCAGTGGTTAATGGGTGCCCATACTTCGTTGCTCGGGGAAGAAATTTGGAATTGGATTTGGTGTCTTTGTGTACTTTCAAATATTCAGTTCTTCTTATGGCAAGATTTGGTGCTCTCGCAAAAAATGTATCTTTGAGGATATCAAGCAACTGGTCGAAGAAATTGGCACTCAAGTGTTATCATCTATGCATCATGTCTTGAAAGCCTTAGCTTATCCTACCTCTCACATCGTCAACACCATGCACGTATTGTCACTTGGCAACGACCCATTATGGATTATGTAGCTCTTATATAGGGGTGTGCGTGGTTCGGTTTGGGTTGAGTTTAACCAAACACAAGACCCGAACCGTAAAAGGTACTCCAGTTTGGGTGAGGTAAAATAACCACTTGTTACGCTATTGGGTCAGTTTGGTTAAACTCACTAATTTCTGGTTTGGGTAATTGGTTACCCAATTTTTTTTGTTGATATTAAATGACTAAATGATGAGTACTCATATTTTTTCATAAAAATTACTCAACTTTTTCTTAAAAAGATTGTGTAGCCTATTTACACTATATTTTAGCGTCATAAAATAATAAATGACAATTTCAAATAATAAATTTGATCATAAAATACTTGCAACAAACTAAGTTGCATGACATAAAATTGCATTAACATCAAAATAACAAAAAAACGCAAAATCCTAATTTGTAACTTTAAACACCTTTTTCGGAGAGATTTAGTGGTTAATTTACGACATACTTTACGTGATGGTACACTGCAACTAATTTCTTAACTTAAAAGGGTGTTCTAAGTGATAGTAGGCTCGTTACTTTGTATAAAATTCCTCCTATGGGCGTAGCGTTTGTTCGAACCAAGTTTGAGTCTTTTTCTTGTTTTTTCTTTTTTTTTACCAAAATAACTATATGAATTCATTCTGATTCTTTTGCAAATGTTAACCTTACACACCATTCCTTTTTTTCTCTCTTTATATTGTCGTCGGCAATGTTGGTTGAATGAACCTAGCCTAAGTTCAGCCAAATCTTATCAGTAGTATCAACCATTTGCATGGAGCCGTCACTCGTTTTCAGGCTATCGAATATCTATCGCCGTTTTTTGTTTGCAGCATGCATGCTGTAGTTTTGACGGCAAATTATTGCAATGGATGAGTTTATCAACTTATGATGCTTTTCCTTCCTACAATAAAAGCAATGGTTTATAATCAACGATTGATTTGTATCAACGATTGATTTTTGTCACGTGCCAACTTTTTTTTTATTTTTTTTAACGTTAGTTTGACATGATGGACCAAATTCTACGGTTTCTAATTTTGGAATCCAAAAAAACAAAAAAAAACTTGGAGGGACTAAGGGTCTGGTTGACGGTCAGAATAGGGAAATAGGATATGATACATTAATCATATCCTGCTTAAATCTTATGTTTGATGCACCAAAAAGATAGGATAAAATAAATCATTTTCCTATTCTATCCTAACTTTCCTTTGTAATTTCTATCCTGAGTATAAGCTGGGTTAGAAATTATCCTGATGGAATTAGAAGATCATTTCTTATTTATTATCTTGAAATTCTGTCATTTTTAAAATATTGTCATTTTTAAAATAATGATAGCATGTATTTTCTATTATAATTAATAACTTGCTATTTTTACAATATTTAATTAATTATGAGAGCAATTTTTTCATTTAATTATAATGATATCCTGTTTGTTATCATGTGTGCATCAAACACATGATATGATTACTGTTTATCATGTCCTTATCATATCTTATCTCTATCCAGCTTTGTATCATATCATGCTTCTATCCTATCATGACCATCAACCTGAGTTCAATTAGTCCCAGCGTTATCAGCCTGCCCCCGGGAAATCACAGCCCTCTAGATGGTACAAAGAAGATAGCTCTGACATACATCCAATCTATATACAGCGTGATCCGTGTTATGATAGAAGTCTAAGTACAAAATATGCGGTGTTTGGCCATGATCAAATGCATTTTTAAACTTCTAAATAACTACTAAAATAAAAGAGAATAAAAGAGGAGTGTTAAGAAGAGTCGTTTTAACAATTTTTTTATGATAGTTGTTCTAATGTTTACTCTTTTTCTTTTTTGGTAGGTATAGCTAACACCGACTTTTTTAAGAGTTTGAGATTTAGATTGTCCGATCAAGATTCAACCATTATAAATATATCGACTACATGAATGCATCAAAATGATAATTACAAGCAACCTATAAGTTTGGACACATACATGTGAGATTGGATCTCGTTGCCATGGCCAATTTGAATCTAGCAACAAAAAAAATCATTCTATATTTGGAACAGTTTTCGCATGGCTATTTTATTTTAATTTTTAGTTTTGACTTTTCTATTTTTAAATGGAGTCGTGATAATATAGGGTTAGGTTGTCAGATAAATGAATTAAATATGCTAATAATTATTTCAATCACTGTTTGAACTCAAGTCTTTTCAAACAAATTCTTCGTGTATATTTTTTTAGAGGAATTTCTTATGTGTATACGTTACCTAGATATAAAATATAATAAATTAAAAATTGATTGAAATCCATGTCTATATTCATACACGAGGTAATTCTATTCTATGTATGTTCGAAATGGACAGAACAACAAGGATGTGATCTTTGCTTGAAGATTTACTTTTTGTAACGAATTTATCAGCAACAAAGACAAAATGCCACTGCCAAGTATCTATTACACATGCTACTTTGTCTAGGTTGACTTGTCAACAAAAGTAAATTGAAATTTTAAGCCACTTGTTGCCTAAGAGTGATCAATATTCTGCAGTATTCTGAGGGGTTTTGAACAGTAAGTATGAGTTTTTATATTTGACATTTTCAACTTTATAGCATCAGATGTTGTTAACCTTCAAACGAGTTTTTATAAGATTGAGTCGAATCTAACCTAAATTCTAAGATTCTCGTGCTGTTAGATGTGTTGGATGTAAGATTCAAGTTCATTTAACATAAGATCAGAGTCAGATTAAGAAGAATAGCATGAAATTGAACCAACGCTAACCATGGAAGTGGATATTTAAAGTTGTGCTCGAATCTTATGTTAAAAAGTTGTGCTTGAATCCCACCCGAAATGTTTAGACACTTTTGTGAATAAGATCCAAATTGATTTGTTAGAAACATCATTAAATTTTATTGCACTATTCGTCAATAAAAAAAGTACATAATATTTTTACCACATAAAAAAGATTATGAAACATGATGTTTGAACCTCTAATGCATATGTCACGTCACTCGTGTAACACACGGACACGGGTAGATAACGTAGTACTTCAAGTGCATCATTAGTGCACTTTTTTCACGTGTTTAATAAATAATTGATACTACAAGTAAAATCAATCTTTTCTATAAAACAAGTTGAAAAAAAACCTCAAATTTTTGCTATATATACTTGTGGTTTGTGGGCTAAAGTTTCATATGCCAATAACTTCTAGCTAGCTAGAGCTATATACAATACCATAGCTATTGGTTTTAATTTATCATCTTATTTCAATGTCTTCAACAAAATTTGCCAAAATCCACACAATGGAAATAGATGAATCCATTGAAGAACAAGATCAACTTAGCCAAGAAAACAAGAAACTAATTCTTTCTCTTCCAAGAGAGAAAGGTTGGAGAACACCTTATATTTATCTATTCCAAGGATTTTGGTGCCAACCAGCTGAAATCCAAGCCATAACCACTTTCCAAAAGCATTTCCAAGCTAAAGAAAGTGATGTTTTTGTTGCAACCGTACCAAAATCAGGCACAACTTGGTTAAAAGCTCTTACCTATGCCATTGTGAATCGCCAAAACCATATTATTTCATCCAAAAACCATCCTTTGCTTAGTTTCAATCCACATGATCTTGTTCCTTTCATTGAGTATACGGTTTATGGTAAGCATGACAAAATTCCTGATTTGTCCAAAATTCATGAGCCTAGACTTTTTGGTACACATATTCCTTTTGACTCATTGTCCAATTCAATCAAAGGTTCCAATTGCAAGATAGTTTATATTTGTAGGAACCCTTTTGATACTTTCATCTCTTCTTGGACTTTTGCCAACAAAATTAAGCCACCTTCTTTGCCTACATTGAATTTAGAGGAAGCTTTTGAACTGTATTGTAATGGTTCAGTTGGGTTTGGTCCATTTTGGAATCACATGTTAGGTTATTGGAATGAGAGCAAAGAGAGACCACAAAATGTTCTTTTTTTGAAGTATGAGGACATGAAAGAAGATTTAAAATTTCAATTGAAAAAATTGGCTGAGTTTTTGAATTGTCCTTTTACATTGGAGGAGGAAAATGAGGGTGTGATTGAAAATATAATAAAGTTGTGTAGTTTTGAGAAAATGAAGGAGTTGGAGATAAACAAGACAGGAACATTTGGAAGGAACTTTGAGAATAAGTTCTTGTTTAGAAAAGGTGAAGTCGGTGATTGGAGTAATTATCTTTCACCTTCAATGGTTGAAAAATTGTCCAAAGTCATTGAAGAGAAGTTAGGTGGATCTGATCTCAATTTTAGAGTGAAATAGGGTTGCTTGAACTCTTATGTTTCTCTCCTAAACTATGAAGTCAACTCATCAATCTATGAAATAATGTTGATTAATAGTTAGTGAAGAATCAAAATATACAATTGTATTTGTATTATGTGTAACTCAATGCTATACAACTAATTGTATAGTAGTGGGCCTCATTATATACTATGTTATGTTGCTTTTAGCTATTTTATATGCAACAACCATGCATGAATTTCATAAATGGTGTTGCAAATGTTGTTATGGTGTTTCCTTTTCATAATAAATAATAAAAAGGTTTTAATTGTACCTTACTACTCTTGGACCACATGTTTAGGTTAATATATATACCTCAATTAAATTATTTCCAGCAAGAATCAGTTGTGTTTCTATACGAAGTTTCTCTAAAATATAAGGTATGCCTTTTGTTTTGTCCAGAAGTGGCTAGCTATCTCTTGTTATGTGGTCCTATGATAATTTGAAAAAAAAATAAAATAAGGATTAATGTTTTTGCGATAGTAATGAATACAATGAGATCATACCAATAATGATTTGGTGATTTGATTGCAGAAGTGGTTAGACTCCCACAATATAATAAATCAATTTTTTTTAAATTTTTGTAGCAAGAAGTTTCTTTTTTCGAAAGGTAAACATAATGTGTGTGTGTATATATAATAAAAAGACATAAGAGAAAACCATGGGAAAATAAACAGTACAACAAACGTCGGTACAAGCTGTACTCAGAACCAGTCAAAATAAAAGTAATTGTTAAAATAAAACTCCAAATCTCCTATCTCGTATTAGGAAGGGAAAATCAAAGTTCAAATTCCGACTAAAAGAGGGGTCCACATTTCAGTATTCAACGATGACTTACATAGGATTAACTTGGATGGAAGGAACTTAAAATAATGAATATGAGAGGCCATTCAATTTTGGTTGTTGCTTAAATAAAATTTTACCTCGATACAATTGTTTATTGAAAAATTTTATGGTGAAGTCATAATAATGATTTTTTTTGGTGAAGTTAAATGGTCAATTATTGAGCCTTTGTATATTTAATCCATGCCACGTCAGATTATATGATGTAATGTACATTTGTCCATAAGGTGTGTTATTATATCTTTACTTATTGGCATTGCGTCCCTGATTAAATCAAAATTAAACATAGATTTGCATTTGTGCACTAAAATTGAAATTCCCATTAATATTTTGTATGAAGACTGATTTGTAATAAGATAAGGTTTAGTTTTAAAGTGGTCCACCAGTAGGACACTAGCTGACATGACATTAACAATTATACTATTTACTAAACAAAATAACTTTTTTCCAAAAAAATATGTTTTCTGACTGCACCATGAGAGCCCGAGCCCATGTTTATTTGTTTCTTATACAACCTTTTTAAGAAAAAGAATAAAAAATCCTTAAAAGTTTGATGCGGATATGAAAGAATTAGTAGGTGAAATAGAGCACATATGGAATTTAATTAGTCTTAAGAAAAATGTTTCAACATTTCTTCTCTGTGGCATCGTTGTTCCTTCTAGAACCTCCTAAACATATCAAAATCGATTGCCACGTTGTCTGTTTTAGGATACACATGCAACTCTTTCACCTTATTTCAATTTCAAGAATTAATTAGCTTCATGATATTCTGACCAACCCCATTGACATTTTTGACATCCACTTGGGTGTTAGTCTCATTTCGGTCTGATGAATATATAACAGTGTAGCAGTTTTCTTGGTCTGCCTCTTCCTTTATTTGATGATACTCAATCATATATAGTATAATCACTTGAATCTAAGAGATGATAAAAATTTATATAGGGTTTAAGGTCAATTTAGAGTAAAAGTAGCTAATTTTATTGCATTTTAGTTGAGAATTCAAAAGAAAAGTCATGAAATGCAAGGACGGAAAAATATTCTTGAAGAGTCTTCAAAATCGTGGATGAGTCTAACACTACCTCAAAAAACCGGCTTGTGAGGTGAGGATTGCCTCCATTTATAAACACATTGTCAGGACATTTCTTATCCAATGTGTGACACTTTAACACACCCCCTCACGCCCAAGACTGAACATCTGGAGCGTGGACATAAATGGTGGGTGACTCGATAACGAAAACCTGATAACAGGTCGCCCAATGGATCTTAAAGGAGGCTCTGATACCATCTTAAAAATCATGGATGGGCCTAACACTACCCCCACAAAACCGGCTTGTGAGGTGAGGATTGCCCCCATTTATAAACACATTGTCAGGACATTTCTTATCCAATGTGTGACACTTTAACACACCCCCTCACGCCCAGGACTGAACATCTGGAGCGTGGACATAAATAGTGGGTGACCCGATAACGAAAACCTGATAACAGGTCACCCAATGGATCTTAAAGGAGGCTCTGATACCATCTTAAAAATCATGGATGGGCCTAACACTACCCCCACAAAACCGGCTTGTGAGATGAGGATTTCCCTCATTTATAAACACATTGTCTGGACATCTCTTATCCAATGTGGGACACTTTAACAAAGAGCACAAAATCCAAGAGAAAAATGCAAAGAATCAGCATTACACTGCGTCATGAGATTATGAAGAAATTACCAGGTTAAGTCTCACACTGAATCGCGTTGTGGGCCATCAAAGTCACATCGCGAATTTAGAAAGGAAAAACGACAGAGTCAGCCACGTCAGGGTTCACCTCGCGAGATATTTTCTCATGTCGCAGGCCGACTTTCCCTAAAACTTTGGGAAACGCGCACCTATATAAACATGACTCTTAGGTTAGTTAGAAGACACCTTTGTCGAGCTGCAAATGGTGAAAGTAAGATTTAGGGCTACTCAGAGCGATTTAGAGCACTTATGGAGCGGAGGAATCATCATTAGTGATTCTTTTCTTACGTTTGCTTATTCATATATATAATTATATGTTTAGTATGAATAGCTAAACCTCTCTAGGTTGGGTCATGAAAGATGAGCTTCTTGTGATTGTTTGATTCATGTAACTTTAACTAATTGTGTGAATTTAGTTGATTTGCTTTTATCGTTTTACTAAAGTATATTAATGGTTAATTCTATTTATGTTTATATTATTATTATTATTATTATTATTATTATTATTATTATTATTATTATTATTATTATTATTCATAAATTGATCTGAAACAAAGGACTAATAACCCTAGCCTTGATATAAGAACTAGTATAAATTGTTCAGTTATTGCTTAGCATAGACATATTCTAAGGATAATTATGTACTTATTTTGACATGTTTAAACCTTCAAGAATCATAGATTTATCTAAGATATTAGGGAATAATGACCATTGAAGAGAGCTAGTTGACTAAGAGATTGACCTAGCTATTTTAATAAAAAAAGTCTTAAAATCAAGCAGTCACTCAACGTTATATTCATAGTTTGAGACTTTT
>Ga0315914_1005921_pt1 | contig 17596 bp, 7 predicted proteins | sample MpolenodulesMG_FD_203920 | JGI IMG/M metagenome (GOLD analysis project Ga0315914, IMG submission 203920) | Medicago polymorpha root nodule microbial communities from Los Angeles, California, United States - elongated nodules | ecosystem: Host-associated > Plants > Roots > Nodule | place: USA...
TCCATACTTCTTCAGTAGCCGTGTAAGTCTTCACAACTGGATCCCATTCAAAACCAGAGTTGTTACGCATAAACGTTGACATCTTGTTGTATTGAGTTCTAAACCACTTCATTCGGCTCAAGTAATGATTATAAGTTTTATGTGATTCAGTTTTGGTATTGAGTTGAGGAAGGATAACTCGCTCTACATTTTGTTTACTAAGTGACCCATTGGCATCACGTAACCCTCTATTTATAGCATCCTTCAAGAGGTACAACAACCCATTAGTTTCTTCCATGGTCCAAGCTACATAGCCATCTTTGTCCTTACCCTTCCCTCTATTATTTTCTTGTTGTGAATCCCCAATTTAATCACTAATGTATATAACAAACTAGTTATTTTACAAGAACAATCGTTGTTTCCTAATTGCCAAAAGTATAGTAACTATATACCAAAAAATATATATATTCAATAGGAATAAGAAGAAGAAAAATATACCAATAATAAACTTAACACTCACTTATTATTATTATTATATAATAAAAAACAAAAATCGGACCAGAGAAAGAAAAAAAAAAAGAAGCAAGTATGCAAGAATCAGACAAAAAAAATTGCATTAACAAGAATCAGACGAAAAAAAAGTAATCGAACAAAAAAAAAATAATAGTAATCGACATGGACAAAAAAGTGTACAAGAATCAAACAAAAAAAAGTAATCGAATAAAAAAAACAAATAATAGTAATCGACATGGACAAAAGAGTACAAGAATCAAACAAAAAAAGTAATTGAACAAAAAAAGAAGAAGCAAGTATGTAAGAATCAGACAAAAGTAATCGAACAAAAAAAACAATAGAATCAGACCAAAAAAAAATGCAAGTTGAAGAATTTGATAGAGAAAAGAAAAACCTGGCATGGAAGATGACGGCAGACAAAGGTTTGCATGACAATGACAAAATCTTAAGGGTTTGTGTGAGATTGTTAGATGGGAGTAGTACTTATATTTTTAACTAAAAAGTCTCACAAAATCCATTCCATCCAAGAATCCGTCAAAATCTATAGACTTTTGAATACCAATAGACAATTCATAAGTCAAAAGTAATCTCAATTGAATACCAACGGATTTTGTTGTCTTAAAAAAAAGTCATGATTGTCTTGATTGAATACCACAAGATTTGTTTACATTTTATAAAAGTCTTGATTGAATACCACTAAACTTTTTAATTATAAAAATGTCTTTTAAAATCCCTTGAATTCTCAATTCAATACACCCCTTTCACAAGTCTCAAATTGAAATTACAAAAATAAACTAGGGAGTCTATACATTATTCATCAATAATAATGTACATCACATTCAATTATTTTCCCTTTGTAATCAATTGTGTTGACAAAATCATATTTTACTAAGAAAGGGCAATCAGTTGCTAAAAAAAAAAAAAAGGCACTCAATAAGATTACGAGCAATCCTTACATAGACACAAACTCAAATAAAAAATATATAGGCACACATATATAAATGAATTGAATTAAAAGAAAAATAAATTAGTCACATCATTTTTTAATTTTATCTTTAAATTTTACTCATCTATGTGTACGTGTCTAAGTCATTTTTATTTGTGTTTGTAACCAACTTAGACGTTAAGTAAACATCTTTATTGTTGGTCGAAGAGGTTTGCCACAGTTTGAGCATCCAATTCCATCTGGAATCCTGCATGAACTTTAATGTACAAGAGCTTAATTATAGATGAAGAACATGAACAAAAACCAATCTACACTCCTTATAGAACCTGTTAAGCATCTCCCACGATGATCATTAAATAAATCTCGATCACCCCTTTTACCAGCTTGCCTAAAAGGCTCTGTTAGAATCATCGTCTGTGCATAGCATTTACCAAATTAACAAGCTCATGTTCTACTGGCAAGTTATGGCTACTGGTGGCCGTGGCTAGGACATTGTTCCATTTTTCGACGTGCCCTTTTCGATTGATTTGAAATGTGTCTTGTCAAAGGTGGTTTGAATAAATTTTCTCACTCCAAATTGGGTAACCAACCACTAAAATATCCTTGCAATCATGATATTTAGTGTCGTGTCTATTTTTTTTCTTCTATATGAATGAGCTATGACCTCCTCCAAGTGGAATCGACACTCTGAAAAATGAAGAATGTATAGTCACTTAGTCAGATTCCAAATGTCATGTGCTGAACTCAGAGAGAATATTCCAAAATAAAGCCTTAAATTATTAGAGAGGATGTGATTCGATTATTGGTTACAGTCCATGAAGCATTGACACGAATACCGTATAAGTCACCGATAATAACTTAGACACCAAAAATAATTTAAGAAAATTGAAGTGATTTAATGTAACCACATATGTTGGTGTCGGACGTAGACATATGTATAACACTGGACTCTGGACACGCTTTCAATCCAAGGTGTGAGTGCCACATACTTTCAGACGTCTATGTAGCTAAGACAGTGTTCGATAAAATTGTACGATTTTGTTAGAAACAAAGCAATCTCATATCTTTGTGAAACAAACTGAAACCATAGAAGTTTATACCTTATAACGACTAGAAAAGTATGAACATACAAATAAAGGTTCAAACAAAAAAAAAATCAAGTATAAGGAAAGAAATTTCATAAGGCACATGTCCTCAATTTTCAAAGGACAAAGAATCTGTAAATCAATAACGGCGTATCAATGCTGTAAAAATAATCAATATCGTAGAATCAAGACAGAGTAAAATTACAATGAATGGAATTATATAAACTTAAGAAATAAAAGACTTAATATCTTCAGCAACATTAACATAATGTATTAATCAAATAGGCAAATGCAATGAATAGAATAAGTAGTTAAATGAAACTCACATTATTGATAACCACAGCATGATGTATCAGGCTATGGCAAACTTGATCCACATATGCATATGTTAGATAGATTAGTAAAATACTTGTCATAATTTTAAATTAAGTTTGAGGTTGATCTTTGGAATTAGCAACATTTTAAATTTAGAGTGGGGTATTAGTAGAACATGATCATAAAAAGTAAAAAAATGAAATGAAAAATGTAGATAAAACATAAAAAAGATGGTCTACACAAAAAAATTAGAAAAACAAGAGCCAGAAATAAAAAGTGTGGTTTCTTAAAAAAAGAATAATAGTTCTATTGGTACCCATTTGTCTTGTTTGACATAAAAATTAGTACTTCGTCATATTGGTTGTGACCTTTTTTTTGGAGATATTTTGGTTGTGACTTTGTGACTTAAAGCTACACGTTGGAATGAAATATATCAATTAGGGACTCCATATGAACTAACTTCAAAGTTGGTTGTTATCCCACTTAACCTAAGTTACGTTATAACCTTGAAAAGACCTATATATACGTATGTGGTAGTATGATCCTTAAATGTCTGTTTATAATTGTTTCAATCTCATAGCAATGCACAATCACATGACGATTGAAAATGTCTTTATCAGGCTTACTGGCTTTAAGAGGTACATAAGTGTATCTTGAATTGTAAGTGTTTGAAAAAATAGTATATTCTCTAAGCTTGTCTCGCTTGCATGAAAGTGGTAAGCTAGTCAAAGTCTGGAAGTGAAAAAAGTAAAAATTTGAGCACCATCTTCGGAAATATATGTTCTCATTCTTAAATTCATACAAATTGTAACTTCTTACTATTTTGTTGCTTGAGGATAATAAACAGTTTAAGGGTCCGTTTGTTACGGATTAAAATAAAAGTGATTTTGACATAAAATAATTTAGAGATTATGGCTCGTTTGTTACGGATTAAAATAAAAGTGATTTTGACATAAAATAATTTAGAGATTATATTTTAGGGATTTTTATGAAAAATCAGAATCTATTTTGCGTTTGTTTATCGTATTAAAAATCACCTTTTTTAAACAAATAATTTAGTTTGTTTGGATAAAACTACATAAAAGGAATTTTTGTTACAAAGTTAGTTCAATATTTTAAATCATATTTTTTCTCTCCTAAAAAAAATCTATTTTTTGAGAAGCTGCTCATAACTACTTCTCATTTGAAGTTATTTTTAGATTTTTCTTAGATTCAGATTTTTATAAAAAGTTGTAACAAAGGGATGAAATATTCTTAAAAGTGATTATTTTGTTAAAAAAAAGCTATAACAAACGGGCTATATTTTATGAAAAAGCAGAATCTATTTTGCGTTTGTTTACCGTAATAAAAATCATTTTTTTAAACAAATAATCTAGTTCATTTGGATACAACTATATAAAAGGGATTTTTTGTTACAAAATTAGTTCAATCTTTTAAACATTATTTTCTCTCTCGTCTAAAAAAATCTATTTTTTGAGAAGCTGCTCTTAGAGCCCGTTTGTTATAGCTTTTTTCAAGAAAAAAAAACCACTTTTAAGAGTTTTGCATCCGTTTGTTACAACTTTTTAAAAAATCAGAATCTAAAAAAAACTTCAAATGAAAAGCTGTAGGAGCAGCTTCTCAAAAAATAGATTTTTTTTAGAGGAGAGAGAAAATATGGTTTAAAAGATTGAACTAAATTTTGTAAAGAAAAATCCATTTTAGAGGAGAGAGAAACTCTCAAACACTTTTGGATTCGTCTCGCAAACACTTTGAAGCCATTATCACTGATCAAAAGCATCGTTGAAGAGCATTCAAAATGCCACACACACTCTTGAATCGGTCACCATTAAAGGATAGTTCCAGAGGATACAGTCACACAAATGTGAAAGAGATAGAAGAAAGATGGTGTGTGGAAATCTAGAAATGTTCTCATTATTATTTTTGACAAATCTAGAGCATAGATTAAATCAAATGGTTGTATTTTTATGGTCCACCGATGAGGGACTTAATTGAACCCTCACCTTAAAATTCACCATTTATTTAGTAGTATATATCTTGAATATCTACAAGATGAAAATATAAACAATAATTATAATACAGTATAATTTATTGAAGAGTTAATTATGTTTTAATCGCTACAAAAATTCATTTTTAATCTTTTTAAGAAATTTCTTCAACTTATAATACCTACAAAATCATATTAAATTCAGTTTTAGTCTCTACATTTAAGTCGACTTACATTTTTGAATGATTGTTCTCGTGCATGTTTAGAATATTTTAAAAAGTTGTTGCAAAAAAAAAAAAGATTTCTATGTCTAACTTTTATTTCTTTATTGAAGAAAAATTCGTGTTACTTATATTTTTTATTTTTTTTTGTTGAAAGAAAGTGTTACTTATATCTTGACCTCTTGATGTTTAAAAGATTCATATTTAATTCATCTTATCTTAATTTTTTTTAGAGAAACTCATAATATTTTAAACATGACTAGAAAATATTATTCAATTTTTTTAGTAATATTATTCAAAAATATAAAAGTTGAAGAATATTTTATATAATTAAAAATATTATAATATCAAATCAAGAAAACAATCTTGCATAATAACAAATGACAGAAATTTAGATTAAAAAAATGGCCAAGTAAACAAAAAGAGAAGAAAGACTATGTTAACAAGAATATGTTTACATATAGGTTGTTCTCAACTCTATGCTCTTTGACACTTTGAGGTTTATAGACAATGTCATACTACACCTTTTGTTCAATGTGGGACTATTTTTAGTGGCTCTTTTCATATATAGTGGTATGTATGCATTGGACCGTTCTAACAATGCATGGGACATAAATTTCAGTTAGTAGTTCAATCATAGTGATCAATCACTTATAATATTTCGTTGGTACAATTTTACTTTTCACCCTAATATCCAAACCTATCTATGACGGTGGATAATATTTTTATTTATCAGATAAGTTTGGGTGTGTGTAAGGAAAAAAACACTTTTGAACCATCATTCAATCAAATTTGTAATTTATCCAAATTTTAATATTAACTCAATCTACTTATTTCTATAAAAATTAACAATTGCAACTCCAATTAAACTTATAATCTTTTTAATTTTACGAGTTTAATGATCATTTAACCGATATTAAAAAAATTGCTATAGGAAAACAATTTACTCTTTCGCAACAAAATTTTGTAAAATAGTTTTTCACGACAAAGCGTTTTTTTTTTTTTTATGAAATACAAAGCATTTTTCGATGAGATTATATACGCACTATGACTCGACAATTTGTCGACTTAATAAGTTGTTGTAATGGTAGAGTTGCTTTATTTGAAGTAACTTTTTCGAGTTTGTGTATGTTTGATTCACATTTGGTATTTTAAAATTGTGGTGACCCGTCATGACTTTTCAAAAGTCACACTCTATAACTTCTGCTAAAATATGATGAATCATCGTGATCCTGACGCACCCACCGTGATACCAAACAACTCATAGAATGTATTTGAATGAAGGGTTTAGGAGGAGAAGGGTGGGAAGAGTTTATTTTTCCTTTTCCAATTACAAACACCGTAAAAAAAATTAATTTTTTTGAAATAATATAATAAATAATCATAAAATACTTCGCCATACTACATAAGACCGTAAGCAGTGGCTCGACAGAGATGGTTCGAATCAAGCGAAACCAAAGGCATTCGTTGGCAAATATATATATTTTATAGTGGATGTGCACACCCTCAAGCCTATGTGGGTCTGCCCTTGCTTGCCACCAGTTGATTGTAATCAAAGGTAGATCTGCTTATCACAACGAGAATCACACGTCTGCTCAAAGTTCTCAAAAGACTTTCCTACCATTTTTCTTGAATAAAACCACTATATTATAAGAGCCTCGTTCACTCAGAGCACGTCAATTCACTCTTCATTTTAAGAAATCTATCCATTTTGTTTCGCTTGAATCCTGGTATTATTGATTAAGCATTTTGCATAGAAAAGTGAAGGAATCCAGAAACTAGTATATGGTTCTTCACATTTCCAGAGGGTGTGTTGATCAAGTGGCACCTATTTGAGATATTTTATCATTACTGTTTCTTTCTATCACTGCCTAAAACTAAAATCCTATTATTTGGATACTTTTAACAATTTGGGGGCCTTTGTAGAAACCCATATCTCCAACAATTTCGGTAGCATATCATCCATTAATTGTGCTTAAAATTTAAGAGCTTATTGCTTGTTGTTAGTCTAGTAACAGTTTTATATTGTGATTACCCCACACCCCATTTGGGTATCCATTCTTACGAATGACTTGGACATTATTATAAGTATACTAGCGAGTATGTTCAGGTAGGGCAAACTGAGGCTGATTTGAACGGTTAAAACTTGGAGTGCACTTTCCGAGTTTCTACAAGTTTTGACCATTTTCACGTATTCAATAATTTCTAAATTTTGAATTTGAAAGCTAGCCTCCTTTATAGTACTCAATTTATGCACAAATATAAGCCAAAAAATGGCTAAAAGAGTGATTTTATGGGGAAACTTTGGTTTCTGATAAGATTTTTACATCAAGTGGGATTCTCCTCTATTTCAATTTTTAATTAGAACCAAGGAATTATTTGAAACATGAGTTCAAGTGAAATAGCTCGGTTTGTGCTCTTAATAGCCAAATTAGTAACATAAAAGATTAAATGAAGCCTAAATGTAAATAACTATAAATTCTTAAACGTATGTTTAGAATCTATACTTCTACATATCTAGTAAGATGTCGTACCTATATTGATCATATTTTTACTTGTGAACTCAATTAGAATTTCAATCACATATAATGCATTCTTTGTGCTTAAAATTGATGAACTTAAGGCTTAATGTTAATGTCCAGTTAAGTCAAATTGAACCAAGCATGTTTAATGAAAGATGTAGCAGTTTAAGCTTGGATATGTGGCAGTCCAATCAGTACAATAGTTTAATGAAAGATGTACTTGAAATTCGGACCTTGCATAATGTTTTTGTCAACATTCGAAGCACAGTCGACACTTTCACTTCTTGTTTTCCTACTCACTCTAATGGACCATTGGTTGATAGATTTATTAAGTGGAACAATAACAGTCACTCTGGTATCATTCTTAATGTTGATGGTAGTTGTCTTGGCTTTCCTTAGGGGAGTTTTCATAAACAACGCAGGCTTCTGTTTAATAATATATTTTTTTGGTTTCCTTCAAAGCTGTTCAAATATTTTGCTTGCTAAGTTATACGTTATTAACAAAGGCCTTCTTTTGGCCAAAGACACGTCTATTGATGAGTTGGTTTGCTATTCTAATTCTTTGTATTGCATTAATCTTATTGAAGGTCAGAAAACGAGGTATCATCTCTATGCAACATTGATTCAAGAAATAAAGAACTTGCTTTTCAATAGTAATGTTTCGGTTTCTCATACTTTTCAAGAGGGGAACCATTGTTCGGATTTTATGGCTAGGTTGAGAATGATACGACATGCACTTTCTTTCTTCCAAAGTTGTTCTTATCTTTTCTTTTTCTTTAGGTTGTTTTCTTTTTATTTTGTTGTTTTAACCTTGTAACAAAAAATAAAAATGGGTTATTTGTACCATTTTATTATTATTTTTTTAAAAAAAGTTAAAATAAAAGAGGGGCTACATATCATAGGTTACAATATTGGTAAGATGATGTAGAGACCCTAACAACAAATTGACATATCTATTACTATCCTAGTCAACACATGTGCTATATTATTTTTGTGGTTGTGAACGATACACTTAATATAAATCTAACACTAGCATCAAAATTTTCCCATGCAATTTTATCACATTGTAATGCTAAATTTGGTAAGTAAAGAAGAAAAAAATTGTTCTCTTGAGTTGCTTAAATTAAAATTGCCGCATCCAATTAAACTATCAACCTTGTGCAACATATCAATCCAATTCAATTGTTGTGAATACACATATTTCACAATTTTTTATTCATAATTTTATTAACATATAGTTTTAAATCCTATTATAAAATATGAAGCAACCCAAAATAAAATTAAGATATGTGAAAAATTAATTACTAAGGACAATAAAAGTATGATTATTTAAATGTTAATTTTATACTCTAAATTATAAAATAATGATAAAATATTTAAATTTAATTATTATTGATATTTAAATTATAAATAAGTAAACTTATTTTTCATAAATGTTGGTTCAAAATTAGTTTATATAATAAATTATTTATTTATGCTAAAATAAATTAACGTGTAGTGCATATTTAATTATTAAGGGAGAAGGTTGTAATTCAAGCATCTCAGAGAGGAGTATAAATTTTACTTTTCGAGAGAGGAGAGTGTATATTTTAACATAAGAAAAGAATGGAAGTGTAATTCAATATTTTCTTAAGAGGCGTTTGTTTCAAGTTTAGGATGAAAAACTTATTCCCAGAAAAATGTGTTTCCTTACTATTTAAAGTATGTTTGAGAATGACCAATAAAAAATGATATTTTAGGAGAGTGTAATTTACTTTAATTTTATTTTTTTAAAATTTAAAAAGAGTGTCATGTGTCAAATTTTGCTCCGCAATGTTTGTTTCCCGCTATTGCAACCGACAAAAAGAGAGACCACAAACTGAGATCAATACATCCTGAAACTTAGCAGATGAAGAACTAGCAATGTTTCCTTCTTCATAAATTCAACGTCACAACAATGATGTTGATAATGCTGTTTCCATGTTCAATCACTGCTCCATAAGAATCCCACTCCACCTGACATCGAATTTGGTAAGATTTTAGGTTCCCTTGTCAAATCCAAACATTACGACATTGTTGTTTCACTTTCTCAAAAAATGGAATTTAAGGAAATTAAACTTGACTTTCTCAATTGTAACATTCTCATCAATTCTTTCTGCCAATTGGGTCACGTCCCTTTTGCTTTTTCCGTTTTGGCTAAGATTCTCAAAATGGGTTATCATCCCAATACCATAACCTTCACTACACTCATCAAGGGTTTTTGTCTCAAAGGTCATATCCATCAAGCATTGCACTTTCATGATAAGGTTATTGCGATGAGATTTCATTTGGACCAAGTTAGTTATGGAACCTTGATTAATGGGTTGTGTAAAGTTGGTGAAACAAGAGCAGCCCTTGAATTGCTCCGACGAGTTGATGGAAAATTGGTTCAGCCTAATGTGGTAATGTACAATACCATTATTGATAGTATGTGTAAAGATAAACATGTTAATGATGCTTTTGAGTTATATTCTGAAATGGTTGCAAAGAGAATTCCTCCTAATGTTGTCACTTATAGTGCTTTAATTAGTGGATTTTGCATTGTTGGTAAATTGAAAGATGCAATTGATTTTTTTAATAAAATGATATTGAAAAACATCATCCCGGATCTGTATACCTTTAGTATATTGGTTGATGGATTTTGTAAGGAAGGAAGGGTGAAAGAAGCTAAAAATGTGTTAGCTATGATGATGAAACAAGGCATTAAACCTGATGTTGTTACTTATAGCTCTTTAATGGATGGATATTGTCTAGTAAATGAAGTGAACAAGGCCGAGAGTATATTCAACACTATGTCTCATAGGGGAGTGACTGCTAATGTTCGGAGCTACAGTATCATGATTAATGGATTTTGTAAGATTAAAATGGTGGATGAAGCCATGAAACTTTTCAAAGAAATGCATCGCAAACAAATTTTTCCTGATGTGATAACTTGTAGTGCCCTTATCGATGGATTGTGCAAATCTGGAAGAATATCATATGCTTTGGAACATGTCGATGAGATGCATGATCGAGGGCAACAACCTGATATAATTACCTACAATTCTATATTGGATGCTTTATGCAAAAAACATCATGCTGACAAAGCAATTGCGTTATTAACAAAATTGAAAGACCAGGGTATTCGACCAAATATGAACACATACACCATTCTTGTCATGGGATTGTGCCAAAGTGGAAAATTGGAGGAAGCACGAAAAGTTTTTGAAGATCTTTTGGTCAAAGGCTACAACCTTGATGTCTATGCATATACCGTTATGATCCAAGGGTTTTGTGACAAGGGCTTGTTTGATGAAGCGTTGGCCTTGCTGTCAAAAATGGAAGAGAATGGATGCATTCCAGATGCTAAAACTTATGAAATAATTATCCTTTCTCTGTTCGAAAAAGATGAAAATGATATGGCAGAGAAACTTCTTTGTGAAATGATCATGCGAGGTCTATTGTAAGACTGAAACTATTTGATAGCATCATTTCATTTTATGTACTTGCCTCTACTGGTGGAAAAGAAACATTTTTTATTGTTTTTGTTAACTGTGTTTGCCAAAACCTTTATACTTCTTGTATATCTTCCATTTTGATTTCTCTATATGATATTGTCTTACCTCATTGAGAGTTCCATCAATCAATTATGAAAGTTGTGCACCGTCTTATCTGCAGATTTGGATGTTATAGTATACCTTTCTGCTTTGAATTACATTTATTTATTTATCTTGAGTGAAACATTGAATGATCTGAACTGTTATATAGACTAATTTCGATGAAAGGGTTGCCTTAACAAATGATCTGATAGCCAGCATATTGGTAAGAAGGACTTCGTGTGCTCGTTTAGCTAAATTAAATTGCTGCATAATGAGTATGTATGGCCCCATTACAGCTTCATAATCAACTTAAATATGCCTTCGAAGAAGTATTGAGAGCTAGAAAGGTCATGAAATATAGTTGTCCCCACAGAATCTGTTTTGCTGCATAATTCTAATTTTTCCAGTAGTGAGACAAGATTTCTTAATCATAATTGAACTTAAGAAGAAGTACCGGTTGTAGGAAAACAGGGTGATTAAGATTTGGCTTGTTGAGCCTATCTTATGGCTTCTAAATTGAATTGGCACAAACAAGTAACTTCATTTATTTTATCTTGGTTATACTTGTACTTCTATATAATTCTAATCTTAGGAAGCTTACTATTTTAGAATGCTAAACTTAGGGCTGAAATGCTAAAACCTGAGTTGTAAACAATAGGGACAAGCTTGACACTTAATTGAAGTAAGCTAAATACGAGTAACCAAGGTCTGGCCTTGAAAACGTTTGGTCACTAGAAAATAGTTTAGAATTTAGAAATTGCATGCTTGTAGGAAACATGATTCTATTTCCGGCATAATTGTCGATTTCATGTTAAATTTGATTCTTGGAAATGTTGTATGTTGTTTAAAGCTAATTGAAATCTTGCTTACATGAAATCTATGTTTCGACACACGTACTGTTAAGTCATAGACTTATTGAAGTATAGCATGCATTCATTGTTCTTAAAATTGAAGAACTTAAGACATGTTGTTAATCTTGCAATATATATGAATGGAGACTACTGCACAGCTAGTTAAGGCATCATTCTTGAGGATGCATTGGACATCCTGATGCATATTCTAGCGAGTATACTTTTAGAGGAAGAGTGACTCTGTCTTTTCCCACTTGTGTTGCATTGCAGAAAGAGTCACTTCCTATAGCTCTATGATGCTATATGTCTTTGAATTTACCTCTGAATGCATCCAAGGACCCTTGCGTCTTAATGTGCAAGCAAAAATGCTTATTACCTTCACCCGTTTCTTCCAAAGAAAAAGTAATCTTTACCTGCCTCTTGAAGTTCGGTCTGGACATGGTTCTATATATTTAGGTTTTATTTAGAATGTTGTATAATTAGGTTCCTCTACTGTGGAGTCTACGTCTCATCATGATATGTTAAAAGCTTGTCATGTGAATGGGGTTGTAAAAGAGAGGAAAGCCAAGAGAGTGAGACATTCAAAAGTTTGTTAAGATTTGTTTAGGAGAGAAGTTCTCTCTGGTCTAGGAGCTTAGCTCTGGTAGGAGTTCTCTGAACTCTGGTTTATCATTTCCTTTTCTGTTTTACCACCATTGTAGAGCTCTTAAGCTCACCTATTTATATTCAATAATACAATTTCTTTATCTTGAATTTCAGGGTTCTGTCACAAACCATGCACATTTTTGCATTGATAACATTGGCTGAGTATCATTGCTATTAATACCTCATTTCCCACCGTTATGCAAGCTATTTTTGTTTCTGAAAGGTAAGGTTGAACATGGTGTTGTATCCAAGCCCGGGATTTAGAAGGGTCTATATATTCCATAGATACTCATTCCCAAGTCCTATAACAGATTTAGCATTTGATTGAGAGAATGTGAGTAGAACATTTGAATCAGCATCATAGAGTTTGATCCTTATATTCACATCCTTTGATCTTATAAAAGCAGTCACTCTAGAAGGAGAAGGTAGATTGTTGGCTATCTGTCCATAGTTCACAACTCAACAAGGCTAGAATGTTCCATTTATAAGTTAAGTACGAACAAGATAAAATTAGTTAGGTTTTGTAAGTACAACTCAGCTGGTTTGAACCCCCCGATTCTCCATTTCCCCACACTTAAGTTGTGTGAGTTTTGCCACTACGCTACTTGACCCAAATAAAAGAATAAGACTAGTTCAAGATAAATAACATATAAGGATTGAATTAAAGGGAAAAAAATGCAGAAGTAGACAGAAGATAGATATCGAACATGAAATGGTGAGAAGAAAGAAAAACAGTGATTTGAAGAAGGATTAATGTTTCATTATTAGTGATCTGATCTTGACCAACAATTTCTAGGGACAGAAAGTGAGGTGATGCAAGGTTGGACACATAATGAAGAAGGTTAGATCTTCGTTTGGCCCATGTAGCCTATCCCACTTAGTGGGATAAGGCATGGTTGTTGTTGTTTAGAATCTCATGACATACTCTATTTTTTGTTTTGTTAAGGTTAACTTATACTTCGATTACTTAAAAAAATGTAAAATAAATGAAGAAGAGATGATAGAGTTTTAGGAATCAACATTCATTGTTCTTAGTGTTGCTGTTGTGCTATTGGGTGTAATAGCTTGGTATCATAACAAATATTTTGTTATAAAACCAGCTCAAAATTGAGAATTCGAATAGTGCAGCTCAGAACGCAATGTTAAATATGTTGTTGTGTACAAGTGTGAGTTATATGTTTCACATCGGATAAAAGAGTAAAGGTTGAACACCATATAAGTAAGAGGACCCATAAACCCATTGCCTTAAGGTTTTGGGTAAGAGTGTGGTGTCTCTCTGACTTGTGTGGTTGTTCGGGCCTCGATGTGGACGGTCCCCCAGGCTCCCCCAATGACCCAACAAAATATTGTTATACTTGTATGTAAACATGATGTTTGTGTTGATTAGGCACGGATGTTACCTCCTTTTATATCTAAATATATTGATAACTTGGTTGTGAACAAGAACATACGTCTTATAAGCATGTGAATCTAAATTCCGAAACTGATGATTGTGTACAGCTTGCATTGCTTTGTAAGTGAAAATGGATTTGTGCTGTCATGAGAATTCTGCTACATAATTATGCAGGATAGTTGCCAATGTGGTGGGAATGTATACAACTAGAGGTGAATATGGATAGGATTGTTGGGGAAATGTGGTACAAAGAGGCAACAATATGCAACCATGTAATAGAGAGTGTGTGAAGCACTAATGGGTCTTTGTAATGCAGCATTATGTGCATGGATTATAACAGGACTGGAAATTTTTTGTGAACATTTGATACTGATATTGCTAGTGCTATAGTAGTGGTGGATGTGATGTAAATAAATTTTGGTGAACATTTGATAAAAAAATACAGTCATGTGTGTTCTTGTTTTGTTTTTCCCAAATAAAATAAAAATAAATGGAATTACATGTATAGACCGCAAATTAGAAGGGTCGTCACCCTTTTTTGTTGTAAACCAAGTATTTAATTGCAGTGACTATTTCCTCGAATCTTTTGGGACTCAAATGCGTGACAAACTCTTCATAAAATTTGCAAGATTGTTGGACGTTCAAGCTTGAATTCGAATCACTAACCTTGATTAAGTTTGAAGAGGCTTATGCCATCATTTAAGCGCTCTTGGGTTAGCAGTCTTTATCTCACAGAACTTCATATTCTCCATTGTAACACTTTCCAAACAATTATTGACCCTATTGCTAATAAAGCAAAATAAAAAATAAATTAGGGTCTTGCTTACATCTAAATGTGCATGTTGAGAAACGAACATTAAAATTTTATTTTAAAAGAATAATGTTTAAATTTTTGAAACATTATTTGTTTAAATTATCATTAGTTATATTAGCAAATAATATGTTATCATTAGTAAAAAAATGACTAAAAATATCATTACTATATTTTTTTTAGAACTAAAATTATTATTACCGGTTATGAGTATTTCGTAGACCTATAAATCAAAGTAAAAAAACATTAACAAATATAGTCACCACCTTGTTTTCTTGAGAGAGAGGTGCTTTAGACTATGTTTAGGCTTGAAATTACCCTTTCAAATCAATTTTTATGTGTCTTTTATTAAATAATTTATTTTTACGTATAATTTTCGTTGTCTTAATGCAATGTTGTTTGTTTTGATTTCTTATCTTAGTGTTATTTTTTATTTGTGTGAAGGGTATCTTAGTTCAATATTGTTTTCTACTCCCTTTGTCATGTAAGAGTATTTTTAAAAGAATCAAGGGTATTAAGAAAAGTTATTGGAGTAATAAATTTGTCTGAAAAAAGTATGACTATTACTGAATTGCACTTTATGTAAAAATGAACTTAATGTTGATTTTTAATATTTCAAGACAATTTGTAGTACTATTAATAATGGGTATAGTTAAAGAAAGAGTAATGAATCTATTTAGAAAATTGTAGATAGTGGACAAAGATTTTTTATCTCAAAGTTTCACAATTTTGTTTATTGAACCCTGATAAATACTCCCTCTATTTTAAAATGAGTGCCGCTTTAACTAAAAAAAATTGTTTTAAAATGAATGTCATTTTACATTTACAATACAACTTTAATTTTTTCTTCCAACTTTACCCCTACTCCAACTTTTTTCTCACACAATTTTCAATGCAACTTTAAGTTTGTCTTTTTCATATAAAACAAGGGCAGTTTAGTAAAAGTAGTATGTCTAATGATTATTTCATTTCATTCCTTAATATGTGTGCAATTGGCTAAAACGACACTAATTTTGAAACAAATGGATTATATGAAAGAGATAATGATCATTTTGGTCTCTAAATGTGTAATAAGTAGTCACAATAATTCTTTAATGTATTAAATTTTTAAAATAGTCCGTAATTTTGCATTTCATTCATCAAAATGATCATTGTTGTATCAAAATTTCAAAATAGTCTTTAAATGCCGACATTAAACTCTTTTTATGGGATTTATATGATAGTAAGTAAATATCAACAAGGATTGATATAATAATAACTAAGTATATTGAGCAACTAAAACGACAATAGTAACGAAATATTTTAGTTATTTTTAAAAATTCATTCAATAAATAATGCATTCCGTCTAGAGTAAAAATCAAATGCATCATTTATTCAATAAACATGAAAATGAATTATTTTCTTATATTGAAGAACGATGAGTAGTTGTCACCAATTGCTCTTACCTAAATGAAATAACAACTGAATCCGACATTTGAAACATTAATTCAAACAAGAATTCATGATTCCACAATGTCGTTTTCAAATTTAAGGTATGTTGCTGCCGTCGCTGTATTCGTCCCAAATTTTCAACTTCCAAACCCTAATTTCCTAATTCCATTTTTACCTTCTTCTTCAAATTCAACAAGGTTATACTCTCAATTACATCATGACAAACACAATCTCATTTCATCATTCAATCGATTGCTTCAACAGAAGAATCCTACACCACACATCATCCAATTCAACAAAATTTTATCTTCTCTTGTCAACCTCAATCATTACTCAACTGTTGTTTCACTTTCAACACAAATGGAATTAAACGGAATTGCTTCAGACTTAGTCACTTTCAACATCCTCATCAATTGTTTTTCTCAATTGGGTCAAAACCCTCTTTCTTTTTCTGTATTTGCCAACATTCTCAAAAAGGGTTATCACCCAAATGTCATAACTTTGACTACTCTCATCAAGGGTCTCTGTCTCAAGGGTCAGATTCATCAAGCATTGCACTTTCATGACAAGCTGGTAGCGCTTGGATTTCATTTGAACCAATTCAGTTATGGGACCTTGATCAACGGATTATGTAAAGTTGGACAAACAATGGCAGCTTTGCAATTGCTGAGACGACTTGATGGTAAATTGCTTCACCAGCCTAATGCGTTAATGTACAACATGATTATTGATAATATGTGTAAAGATAAACATGTTAATGATGCTTTTGATTTATATTCTGAAATGATTTCTAAGAGAATTTCTCCTAATGTTGTCACTTATAATACTTTAATTAGTGGCTTTTGCATTGTGGGTAAACTGAAAGATGCAATTGGTTTGTTCAATAAAATGACATCGCAAAATATCATCCCGGATGTGTATACCTTTAGTATATTGGTTGATGGATTTTGTAAGGAAGGAAGGGTGAAAGAAGCTAAAAATGTGTTAGCTATGATGATGAAACAAGGCATTAAACCTGACATTGTTACTTATAACTCTTTAATGGATGGATGCTGCCTAGTTAAAGAAGTCAATAAGGCTAAGAGTATATTCAACACTATGTCTCAGAGGGGAGTGAATCCTGATATTCACAGCTACAACATCATGATTAACGGGTTTTGTAAGATTAAAATGTTGGATGAAGCCATGAAACACTTCAAAGAAATGCATCACAAGCAAATTATTCCTAATGTGGTAACTTACAGTTCCCTTATTGATGGTTTATGTAAATCGGGGAAAATCTCTTATGCTTTGAAGCTAGT
>Ga0315914_1005923_pt1 | contig 17592 bp, 9 predicted proteins | sample MpolenodulesMG_FD_203920 | JGI IMG/M metagenome (GOLD analysis project Ga0315914, IMG submission 203920) | Medicago polymorpha root nodule microbial communities from Los Angeles, California, United States - elongated nodules | ecosystem: Host-associated > Plants > Roots > Nodule | place: USA...
AATATTAGAATTTTTTCTCATTATTTTTAATATTTCTCTCTCCTTTTTTCCACTTTCTTTAACCGACAAAAACTACCCACCACCATTTATGTTTCTATTTTCTTAATTAAAATCAAACTTTTTTTAAAATTAATAACATGTGTCATTTTTTTATTGGTTGGGTGTAAGAATGATGTGTTGGGTGAGAGTTCATGCAAGAATATCTCAATATTGTAAGTATTGTCAAAATATAATTCATACGTTTTTTAATTTGTAACGACATATTTAGAGTTGTAAACCGTTTGTCTCCACTCAAGATTCAAACTTGAATTCTTAAACTTTTATCGCTCAATCACTTAATTGTGGTAGCTTATAACTTACCCTAAAAAAAAGTAGTTTGTAATTTTGCTTTATCAAATTTGAGACATTCAATAAATAAATATATATATATATATGAGTGTGTTTGTTTAAGTTATATTTGTAGGTTCATGGCAATAAAATCATAAAATGCACATGCCTATGTTTGTTACAAGTTTACTATATTCTTATTCCCGAGTATAAAATGTTCTTGGGAATAGAAAAGTTTTTCAATGATAAAGGTGGGAATAAAGTTTCCATAAAGATGAGAATAAAATTATGTGTAATTACCTATTATAAACCCTATTTTTAAGGTTCTTTGGAATATTATAATGTTAACCAAACATCTTTTTTCTAAATAGCTTGGAATAAACAAACACTTTTTTTTCCTTAAAAAAAAAACACTTTTTTCTTCACAGGACAACAATTTTATTGATGAGCAAAATATTCCACATGGGAAAGTACATGGTCAAAGTTGAAACAAACTTAAGTGGCCGGTTCCTTCCGACCATTGGATCGTGCTTGATTAATTTTACCAAACGTGCTTTTCATTTAATTGTCGCATTTTTGTTTGTTCTGTTGTATTGCTTTTGGCTCCACCGCGATTTTCCCTTTCATACCCAACGAATATTCCTTTTTTCATTTCGCTTACTCTTTCTTTCCAATCGTTTCACATTTCTTCATTGCTTTTTACAAAAACAACATAATCACGAATGAAGAACGATTGGTTATCATGGATGGATTCAGATCCAAACCTATTTCCCTTCGAACCATTCCTCTTCTTTCTAGATAATTCTAAAACCTTCTACGAAACTTCTGCAATCGAAGAAGCATTCGGCCGCGTTTCCAAATTCGCCGGCGCGTTGTTGTTTTGGTTTTCCGGCGGTGGTAGTGGTGGTGGTTCTCTTCGATTCGGTGGTGGCGGTGGTTTTGGTAATGTGAATTTGAAGGTTAAGCCTGTGATAACGAATAATGTGGTACCTAGGTTTGGTTTTGGTTCTGGATCAAAGAGGAAAACTTGTGAACGTGTGAGTTTGGGGAAGATTTCGAGTTTTGTTGTTAGATTGTTTTGGAGAGAAGCTAAAAGGATTCAATCTTTTCCTGTTCTTTCTCTTGCTGCTGCATTGGTGCCGCCAATTCAAAACTTGTATGTATATTATGATAATTATTTCATTTTTGAATCATTGTTATGATTTGATGATATTTGATTGATACTAACTTAGGCTCTGTTTGGATATGTGATCATTAGTGGAGTAGAATGGAAGTGATTGCATGTCTAATAGTGTATATAGCTATTAAGCTTGAAAAAACTTGCTACTTATTTTTTTGTGAACGACCGATATTAGTATTGTTAATATTAGTGTGAGTTGGGATTGAACCCATGACCAACTTATCTGATTAATCTTTTGGTTTTGTTTGGATATTTGATTATGGGTTGAGTAGAATGGAAGTAGATAAAATGGAATGGAATTACTGTATTATTGATTGATTTTTGACGATGGAATGGAATATAATGATTATAATCAGGTTTTCAGTCTGATAGAATGGAATGAATTATATTGGAAAATGTTTCATGGACACCTATAAATTCCATATGCACCTTGAGAGAGAAAGAAATTTAGAGAGTGATGTGAGGAAAAGAGATATATAGAAAAAATGAGGTGTTGAAATGGGTGTTGGGGACTTTGGGGTATCCAAATATAGTCACCCTTATAACTTATACAGAGTTTATCTTATTGCACAAATTGGAGAATGGGGAATACAGACTTTGGAATAGAATACAATAGACTCCATTTTGTTCCTTTTCACTCATTTGAATTTTAAGAAATTTAGGGCTCGTTTAGTTTCAAATTTTCATTTCAATTTTCAACAAAATACACATATTAGTATGTGCAAAGTCAAAGAAATGATATTCAGAATGGAGATTAGTGGTGCAAGAATCAATAACATCTTTGGAACTGGTGAAAACAACTTTGTAGCATTTTCAAAATATGATACTTCTCGACTATGTATATCGTCTCATTTTGTATGTTATCTCCTTGATTATTAGTGCACTACTAGTATGTGTATGTTATTATTGAAAACAAAAAAAAAAATGAAAATTTGAAGACAAAGTAAATGGACCCTTATATATCCAAACAATGTAACTGATGACATTTCCTTCTATCCATGTCTGCAAAATTCAAACAGTCTATGTTTATTCCATTCCATTTTGTTGTTTTACAACAGTTCAGTCCTTTTGTTTTTCTTATTGTATCTTAATTTTGCTTCTAGGTCATCAAATCTACTGTCTGGGCCAATGCAGGATCCTGATGTACAAATGCATGGCGGCATGGACCAAGTGCCTAAGGATGTTGAACGCCAGGGATGTCCTCGCCTATCAATTACCGAGTTGAACCTAGCAAACTCTACCGTGGAGCCTAAAACTGGCATTGAATTTCCTGTGGTTCTGGATAGTTCATCAGCTGGAGATCGGAATTCCAACCTTGGGTCAGAGGTTAATATCTGTTTTACTATTCTTCTTTGCTGGCTCTTCTAACTCATAGGGCAGTTGTATGCTGAATTTCTTTATCGTCCAGTTTTGAGTTTTAGTTATGCACACTTGCTAGATTCTTGCTTGATTGGTGTCTCTAGTGGTTATTTTTGGTTATCGAATACATAGTGTCTTGGAGTGGCTTACTCTTAAATGTAAAGCTATGGTTAAAACTTGGAAGTTTGCTCAATGCTCACAAATATAAGAAGGGAAATGCTAAGAAGTTTAAAATAGAAACTTTATCTTGGAAAATGTGCATTTAACACATTGAAACAACAAAAAGTACCTTTTTCTACCTAAATTTCATCAATCATTTCTAATTTTGAATCCTTAACAAGTGCCCTACTGATTTCATGTAAGAAAATCAGGACAGAAAAGATAAATACAAATCTATAAATAGTTCGTGCATCTATTGATTTCACTAGTAGTCATGTGAAACAGAAGCAAGGTTTGAACCGGAAAGAGAACTAGGGAAATGACGGCCAATTTTGGATTGTTTTTTCAAGAAAAGTCTTAAAATTTAGGTTGGGCCTAACTCAACCCTTACAAAATTGGCTTGTAAGGCGAGGATTGTTCCCACTTATAAACACATTGCCAGGCCTTGTCCATCCAATGTGAGACTCTTAACAAAAAGAAACATTGAAAATCTAGAAAGAAAAAAAATAAAGAAAAGGGAAAGCATACTGAAATTGAAAGAATGGTGGTTAGAGAAATGTACGGAGTCCTAAAGGGGCTTATATGTTACCAGAGAGCTAACAAGTCACAATCATGTAACGACTCACCAGCTAACATATTACCAGTTAACCAAACTCAACCATGATCCAAATGTGGTGATAAATAGCTACTGAAAAATGACTTACAGTTACAGTATAGTGAATACTTAATAGGTTGGAAGAGCGTAGAAGCATTACTTCTCGATTTCTGGCATATGTGGTTATTTGGTAACCAATACTAGTTTTTCAAATCTTATTGGATTTCATTCTTCTGCCTATCAACATATTTTGTGTTTGAAATTCCATACTTACCTTTGTTTTCACATGATTAATCAATTAAATTTGCTTCAGGTCCTGGTTGGAACAGGATCCAAAAACATGACAATTGTTAAAATCAAGACGCTGAAAGTCTATGCCTTTGGATTTTGTAAGTTTTTCTTTTCTCTATACTTGATTTTGCCATTCCATTTGAAGGGAAAAAGAAATATTATTGATTTTTGTTTGTGCTATTGTTAGCAAAAGTTCCCCTTTTCATTGAGTCACTCTTGGATGTTATTTAACAGATGTTCACCCGTACTCCCTCTGTGAGAAGTTGGGCCCAAAATATGCTTCAATTTCTGCTGATGAATTGAATGACCGTAATGATTTCTACCAGGATCTTCTCAGGTTTCAAACATCTTGTGCTAACTTTATGTGCATAAAATGTTATTGAATGCAAGTGATCTTTCTCGGTTTTCATACTCAATTATACATAATATTTTAAAAGATACATTGGCAAACTTTGTGGATTTCTATGAAATATAAAAGGATGGGTTGAATCAAGCATTACGTTTCCTCGAGTAGGATTTGGCAAAATAATTTGTGCCTGTGGGGTTTGTGAACTTAAAGAAGCTGTTGGTTGGTTTCATGAATATGATATAAAATATTGATTTTGATGCAACTTTTTGGGTTTTTACTTATGCAGGGAAGATATCAATATGACTGTTAGGCTTGTCGTAAATTGCAAAGGAATGAAAATTAACAGCGTGAGAGAGTAAGTAATTTTATTTTTTTTCAAGTTGCATAAATGTTTGCTCAATTTTTAAATATATATTTTACCTTCTCCTGATTGGTCTCTATTCCTTATATCTGATAAACTTGCTTTTATCTAGAAAAAGTCTTGAGTGTGCTAGTATTTAGTTTTCAAACAATACCTTTGAATGTTTATACAGTCCACATGATTTTGGTTTGTTTTCCATCTTTCTATTTTACACATTTTTATGCACCAATATTGAGTAGTTAGAATTTTCTCACTAAGAATTTACTGAACCATAATGTTCAGTTTAGTTTTTTGTAATTTTTAGAACCGATTGTTCAGAATTCAGATTAGTACAACCTCAATGAAATTGAGGATGAATAGAGCAGGCCTGCTCTTCTAATGCTCTGATGCAGCCTTGGCATTGAGACTTTTGGCATATATTTGATTTTATAAAATTAAAATCGACTACATGGAACTGATTTTCTCTCTCTTCACTGCAGCGCTTTTGAGAAATCACTTAGAGCTCGATTAGTTAAGGTACTTTACCTCTTGAAAAATCAGTTTTTAACACTTCTACTCTGGATTAGTTCTAACTTCTAACTTTTCCTGAACCCCACTTTTTGGTTAGACAAATCCATCCACAGACTTTGATTGCCTTTGGACATTCGGTTCATACTTTACGGAGAATATCCCAATACCTTTGGTAAGTAAGCAACAAATATGTTTCTTGCAATAATACTAAATAACTAATCATGTCATATAGTTACACTAGCTTTACTGCAACGTTGCAGGGAACAGTTATTGAATTTAAACGAACAGTTGATGGACGTCTGATTACTGAAAGTAAGTATTTTTTGCTGGCATAATAATTAACCTTTTAAACTGTGTCTTTACTGTTTGCCTTAGGGTAATCAAGGAATAAAGACGTGTATTGTTTTGGCGTGCCTTCTCTCCGATATTTGGAGGCATATGCATATTTCTTTGTAGTATCTTTGTATGTAACCTGAATTATTTGATAAATAGTATTCACAACTGAAAGTATTCTTTTACCCGTACAGTTGGTGGCAATCATGTTGGAAGTGTCCACAGCAAAGATTTGTGTCGTAAGTCATACTATAACTTATGTGCTTGTATTGCACCTTCTAGACTCTAGAGTATCAAACTGAACTTGTTCAATATTTTTAAACTTACAGGGGCTTTCTTTGGCATGTACATTGGAGATGTCCCTGTGTGTGAACAAACCAAGAAAGAGATTGGCACAAACATCGTAAATATTATTAGGAATTGTTGAAACTGTTCATTTTCTTTCCAATTGCCCTTATTTTTAGAACGGACAATTGGATATGGAGGGTGGCATGGCATTTATCCCCACCCTATAGCAGAAGCAGTTGTTTCAAAAAATCGATTTCAATCTGCTTAAAATTCCCGGAATTACTATTTAAGGTTTGTCCGTTGAATCATAGAAGTCATTAGGATAGCTCAAGTTAGATTTATTTATGTTTGAAATTTTCTCGGTTGCTATTTTGATAATTCACATCTCTTTGACGCCTCTATCCCTTGTTAGATGTGTACGCTTATTTTAGAGAATTAAAGAAAAAATTGCAGATTAGAATATTAATGTCAGTTTGCTCAAGCTAGTGCTTTGCCGCATTTATACACAATTACAATCGTAACCATAGTTGAACTGGCATTCTTTGATACAGAAGAGAAATGCTACAAATAGCAGTATTTAAATTATATTATTTGACAGCATTTCTGTATCAGAAATACTTGATTCTAGCATTAAATTTTCACCAATTTCATCTGTTTATTATGCGCACATTTATGTGATGGATGGAATATTTCTCCACACCTAATGGATGGAATATTTCTCCATTATTAGTTCCTTATAAGTCAAGTGGTAGGTACCTTTTTCTGCAAAATGACATCCTTTTTCTCTCAATTTTTGCTCAGTATACACCACAGAAGATGAATTACAGGTCTATAAAGAAATGCAACCCTCTCAAATTGTTGTGTTAACAACCCACTATTGATTTTGGGTGAAGTCGTATTGAATTTTCCTTGGTTAAACTTCGGATTTGTGAGGCACTTGCCTTAAATGAACCGAGGGTTAAAGCCAGAATGATTAGGGAGATTCTTTCCCCCGGCGATCTCCATTATTTTTAAAATCAACAAACTAAAGTCCCATAAAATTGATAGGTTATCAGTGAAACAATGCTTATATCTTTAAATTTTCTTCAATTTTATCTCCTTTTCGTCACAGATTGCACACTTTATTGACTGCAATTAAACTATAAACTTAAGATTTAATTCAATATATATACTGTACGAATAAATATTTATAGAGATCCTCTCAAAATATGATGAGAATTATTAATTTCTATTGAGATGATAGGATTGTAATAAGAAGGATAATATTTGCAGGGACATGCTTTGTTATATGCGGGAGCTGAGATTCGAACTCCAGACACCCCACTTATTTACATTGAAAAAGGCGAATTTTAGCCACTAGGTTACCTGACAAAAAAATAATAAATATTTGAGTCGTAAAGAACCAATTTTTAGGGAGACTATATGAGACATTCCTTAAATGAGGAATGCTAACAACACACACTTTTCAACACATTTTTTTTATTGGTTAGAATTCACACGAGGCCTACCAAATCATGTGGGTCTTATATAAATTTGATGAGTTCAATGTGAATTTTAACCAATCAAAAAGAGTTTTAAAAATTATGTGTTAAAATGTGTATTGTTAACATTTCTCTTTCTTAGATTTAAGGAATCAAACTTACTGCATCATTAATCATACAAGAAATCATTTAGTTTGAAGGGGTCGATTAAGCTCATCCATTAAAATCATCTTAAATAGTGTACGTAGGTTAACCACCTACAAATTAAAAGGTGGTATAGGATTAGTTGATAATGAACTAGCAATTGTGACTCTCTCCCACCACCACTACCACGTGATGCAAAGACGTGTAATGTGATATATGTTGATTGTTGAAGTTGAAGTGTTCCATACCAGGTTAATTCCTGTCATTTCCTAGTCCACTCTTTAATTTGCTTGTAAATTACAGAATAAAAACTTCCATATCCATCAATTTGATTTTTTAAACTGTCACTCACTTTTTAATTGGATCTCTAAACTGTATTCAAATAACCTTCAAGTTATACGTAATTCATCAACTTAATCGTTAAAGTCTATACAAATCTGTTAATATAGGTTCTAACATCTTGATATTAATTTTAGACTAAATAAACAAATTTTATATTTTTAAAGATTTCTAATTAGTTATTATATTTACATAATTTAGAATTTAAATTAGAGTGACAGTGAGGATTTGTAGAATCAATTGGTAGTTTATTTATTTCACATATGGTGGAAACTCTAGTATTCTAGAGTTTTATTTGATATTCTATCTAACATTCAATAACTTGTTGGGGAGGATTTGAATTTTCGTCGGTAGTTCGGATTTTGGGTGTTTAGAAGAGATTTAGGGCAAAAATTATAAAATGCTGAAATAAGGTGGTTTTGCGTATGTATAGGTATGGTTTGAATTATATAATTCAAATCATATTTTTTTGTTTCGATTATATAATCTAAATCAGGTAAAAAAAAATGGAGGAAACCCAAGAATCTTGGAAGATGAAAAATTGAAATCATTTGGACCCTTTGAATTAGTCTATTATTGGACTGGTTACCGAGATTAAACAAAAAAAATTATTTTGTCTAAATATTCATTAATTTTTTTCTACTATAATAAATATTATAGAACATTAATCATATATTGAAATATAATTATTTTCTACTATAATATCATGTCATAATATTAATTTTTGTAATAAAAATATATGAATTCTCTATAGTCTTTTATTATCTTTGTTGTAACTACGCAACCATTTTAAGATTATTTACTCATACCAAGAAAATCAATAAAAAAAATTTATAAATTATTTATCTTTTGTTTAACTCCTTTATTTTTTACAAGAACTATTTATTACTTTATTTCACATATCTCACTCTATAATAAATAATCAGACATAATTTTGACAAAACAATATTAATCAATTTAAAATTGAAAATAAAAGAAATAATTTTTTTTACAAAAAACTGCACCTTAAAAAAATTAAGGGAAATACATCGTTTATGCAATGAATCAAAAAATTAAATTTTTCTTATAAATAGGACCGGAGGGAGTAGAACGCAATTTATGAATAAAAAGGATTCAAAACATCAAATGTATTTGATTCAAAATTCTAGAATGCAATATAAATGATTAAAAAAAGTTATTGATTTTGGTCCAAATTTTAAACAACTAGTAAATACATTTGACTTTTTATTGGGGATACATTTGACTTTTTAATTTTTTTTTTTTTATATTCTATTATGGAAGAAATATATATAGGTAGTGTTTTCTACACTCCTGACCCGTAGCCTTAAACATGTAAGCAACAAAATATATATAATTTTCACTAAAACAAATTTTATAAGTATAGATTTTTTCGTGGAAAAAATATTAAAGTATATTGTTTTTATAGTCATTTATATTCAAGTAATTAATTAATACCATTATCTCTTTTGTTTTTTTGGGTCAATTAATACAATTATCGCTATTGCGTATTGGATTCCGATGGGACATGATTGAAGAGTTGGGGATAAGGGAGCAGAAAGAATTGAATTTGATCGTTATGGTCTTCAATCATTCATTCTTCAATTACTTTAATCTCACGGCTTAAAATTTCACGGTTTAGGTTTGTGATGGAGAATTTCAAATTTCGGTTCCACATCAACTTTATGGTGAGAGGAGAAAAGTCACAAATCAAAGATATAGAAATTTCAATATGGATCATCTTTGTAAATGGTTCCTCACGAATCTTTGTAAATGAGATTAGAGAAATGCTAGCAACACTCTCTTTTGAGCATTTTTTCTAACACTCACTTTTTTATTAGGTAAAATTAACGTAGGACATACACTTTGGAAATGGAACCCACATAAAGTGGTGAGACATACATTGATTTCACCCAATAAAAGAGTGAGTGCTAGAGAGAGTGCTCAAAAGAGAGTGTTGCTAGCCTCCCTCATAAGTTTATTGTCATTAAGTTTTTTAAACATTTTTTAGTCTCTCGAAAAAAATTCATTGACATTTAGTCCTCTAAATATTTTCATCTTCACTTTTAGTCTTTTCTTTTAAGTGAACTCATACATATAATTCATATTTTGTGGAAAAGTTTATAATTTATAAGAATCTCTCTAAAAAAAATTAGAATTTTATAACAAAAGATAAATTAAATATGAATTATATATTTTTAGCGGTTAAAAATTTATATTTAATTCGTGTTTTCTTAAAAATTCTAATTTTTTGACAAATTTTTACAATATTTTACACATTCTTATATAATTTAATTAAAAAATATAATGGATAGTTCACTTAAAAATAAGGACGAAAAGTTATGAATAAAAATATTATAAGGACTAAAAGTTGAAGAAAAATTTAGTGGACTAATTTTTTCTTTTTATATTTATAGAACTAAAAACATATTTACTTTTTTTAATATATGATCAATAGTGATTGAAATTTATGATAATTTTAATCATTATTCCACGGTGGACCTGTTAGAACTCACCAACAAAAGAAATGGCAAGGAAAACAAAATAAGGATGGAGTACTTTAATTGTGAGAGTACATAGAATAAAATGAGTCTTCGGTAATTTTGCAATAAAAGCAAATGACATTAAATAACTAAAATTTAAGATAATTTTTTTTTAACAATTGAGATAAAAAAATATCACCAACATCCAAAAACTGACAAATCACTTCATCATAATTTTGAAACTTTTGATGGATCCTACAATGAGTTTGATCACCACATTAAACTAAGAGAAATAACATATATGAGATTGATATCACATTTTTGAGTTTAGGTATGCTCCATTTACCCAATGTTCCATTTGGTCTATTTAAGGTTTGGATATAAGACATGTAGAAGAAAAAAACAATCAAGGGCTGAGATTTAAAATTCAAAAATGATATTGTTTAATAAAAAAAAATCAACTTCTTTTCTCTTATGGTGTGTTTAGTTTGCAAGAGAAACTCTAAGAGAGAAATAAGTGAGAGAGGGTTTAGAAGAGAGAAATATGATAGATTTGATGAGTTGTTTGGTATGAGAGAGAAATAAGAGAAATATAAGAGAGAGAAATTGATTATTTTTTTGGATTGACAAATAAGCCCCTTAGTTAAAAGTATATTTAGTTGAAACTTAAATTTAATTTTTCTGTTAAAATTTGTTTCTTGTCACGTTAATTAACAACTTGTCATTGTTACCGACAATCATGAGTCTTTTTTCATGAAGAAAGAAAACAAGAGACGGCCATTTTTCTTTTCTAAAAAAATATATTTAGATGTAAAAAAAAATTGTTATTCGTATTAATTAAAAAACAAATATGAAGTATATGAATTAATTGTTGCTAGTAAAACGTGGTAACAATTAAAACATAGTATTTTCCCTCAAAAAAAAAAAACACGTAGTACGTGACTCCTTGCATAAGCCAAATTGGTACGTTGTTTATTTTTTTTTATAGGAAAAATTGGTACCCTGTTAACGTACGTGTAACAATTATTTTTACAAACGAAAAAATAAAAACTAAAGCGAGGGTAGAAACGTAATTGTAGTGAACAGTCAATACTCTCTCCCCATTTCTTCTCAATCCAGCAAAGAAAGTAAAAAGTGGGAATTTGATCTCTCTTATTTATCTCTCTTTAGTCTCTCTTCTTCACTAAACACAAGAAAATCCCCATCTCTTCTCTATTTCTCTTTTCTCTTTTCTCTCTATCTCTCTTTCTTATTTCTCTTTAACCAAACAGAGTTTAATCATGTTCATGTCTCCCCCTTTCTTATGTGTTCTACGGCATCTCATATCCCTTTTTTTTTTTTTTAAATCTCAACCCTTAATTTCGTTTTGTCACATGTCTTACATTTAAGTTTTAAATAGACTAAATGGAGTATACCTGAACTCCATATTTTCATCCGAAACTTAAGACATCAGGTATATGTGTCATCTTACTTATATATTGTTAAAAACCTACCATTTTATCTAACATAGAACTCTAACTTACACTTGACACATTAACGTCTCTTAATCAAGTGGGCATCTATCCGTGTCTGTAATGACGTGACATAGTCAATTAACGTCCAATTGAGGCACACAAAGTTCCAACAGATTGGTCGGTGGTTGTTTCATAATGGAAGTTTTATGTTCCTTTCTTTTATGAGGAGAAAGAAAGGAAATTAGAAGGAAAAATAACGGATTTGAAAAAAGAATTTGTACATGAGAGAAGATAAGAGAACAAAATTATTGTGTGTTATGTTTGTGGGATAATAGAGAATAATGTGAGTTTTCGATAATTTTATGGGTTTGTTGAAGGAGTTAGGGTAATTATTTTTCCAAAACTTTTGATTTAATTAAAAAAATGTCACGTAATTTTAAATATCTAATATTCATGTATTTTGTGAACTAAATAAAAAAATGTAAACAAATGACATCCAAAAAGTAAATAAACAATTCATCAGTGACTTTTGTGAGATTCTGCATTTAGTTTGATCATCAGATTAGAAAAGAGAATCTATACAAGTGAATGGAATTATGTATATAGTCATATCACTTATATGTTGCTCAACATCTAATCTTGCATTCAACATAAAACTTCAACTCACACTTGACACATTAACATTTTTCTCAAACATAAGAGTCTCTGCATCTGAGATCTACCACCATGAATTAGTAATGCTTTTCCATAAAGTCAAATCAAACTATAATACCATCGTTAGACCTTTCGAAGAAGCAAACACTGATATGAATCAATCTATTAAAAATAAACAATTAGAAAAATACAACAATATCACAATAACACCGCATCTTCACTCAATATTTTTAAGTATCACGAAATTATAGTCCTTGTTGACAAGGATATTCATCCCTAAAATATATTGTCATTGGATACGAATTTGGAAGGTTGGCATTTAATGTTAATTTTATAGGGTGGGGCCATGTTCTACTTTTTCTCTTGTGTGGATAAGCTTCACAAGACGGACACCACACACCCTATCCTCATTGCCACGTCATATGCATCCAACTCACTGAGATTAAGATGTGACACACACCAAATAAGAAGATGATGCACAATTTTCTGACATGCTTCCCAAGTAACAATTTTCTTCTTATTTGAACATTATTATGATCGTCAAAATTGAAAACGTTTACGTTTAATTTAATCAGAGACTTTTATATTATTTTGGTTTGATATATAATGGAAATATGGAATGATACCTCCTACTATCCTTATTACTCATATATAAAATTTTGATATAAATGATGTTCAGACGATAAAGAAAAAGACAGCGACAAGGCAAAACTTCGATATTAATATTATGCAAATGTTGAAAGATAATTGTCGTATATAAATTATGCTCAGCATTTTAGCAGTCTTCATATTCTTCAAAATGTCCTCATATTACGTAACTCCATTGTTAGCTTCTTCACATCTTCAAGTGTCTATTTCATTTCATTGCAGGCATAGGCAGCCACGTTTGGCCTTGACATATTATTATTGTTAGGGGGTTAACGAGTCAACTCGAGCACCTTAAAAAAATAAGCGGTTCTAAGTTTGATTTATGAGTCTTATTAACTAGTGTTCTCAAAGGAATGATTAAAGAAACTATAAATAAAAATTTTGTCTAGAAAATATAAGTTTTAAATTTTACATAATAATTACACCACTTTTTATAAAAAAATTACTCATTTTAGTTGTTTAACCAATGTCCTGAGGACACTATTTAACCTTCTCTTTGATTCATTTATTTAAATGAGTTTAGATAAAAAAAAATAATTTTTGGTTTCTCAAAGTGTACATTTGACCAGGGTTCGACTCTTATTTGAGCTAACTGCCCTAACTTTTTTCTTAGATTCTCTCTTAACTTTCTTATTCATTCTTTAGAGACGGTGATTTTGAGATACTGTCAGGGAAATGCTGACGAGTATTTGTAGAAATTGATGTATTTAAGCATTGGAAATTGGATTATTTAACTATTTCTAAAAATATTTTTAAATTAGAAATCCTTAAAAAGTGTCCTTATAACACTCGTTCACTTTTTCAACAGGTGACTTATTGGTGAGACGTTAGCTTATGTAGCTAATTTGGCCTGCATGTGTGCTGGGTAATGTGGCCCGAAAGAAATAATAGATTTTTCAACCAAAAAGAAAAATCTCTAGAAAAATTGTTAGATAGAGCAAAATTTCACTCCTTCTAGTGATTAAAGGTAGCTAATGTCTCTCTAAAAAAAAGGTAGCTAATGTCATTTCGTCGGCTTGTTTGTTTGGACATTGATTAATCTTACTTTATGTTTTCCATTTGAGCAGGATTTGTCTGTAAACTTTGGCACATCTTGTACTATTAAAGCGCTTTATTGGATGTTAATATATTTCATTTTATGTCTTCAATTTTTTTTTACTAAAGGTTTAAAAAAAGAGCATTGCTATTTGGCATGACATCATCAAAGAATTAAATTTGGCAAATATACGGTTGTGAAACGCTCGCGTGATGTTATTTCGTGATAACTAGCAATTTCCTTAAAAAAAATTGATTAAAAGGCTTAAATAATATAAGGAAAGAGTGCTTTTACTTTGATTGAATGATCGAATAATTAATTAAGATAAAATACTCTCAAAAAATTAATTACGATAAGACTATTATCTTTTTATCCTACGAGGATAAGAACGTGACTTGACAAATTCTGTTTCAAAAGTAGACTTGTTCCTTTTTTTTATAGGTTACTCCACTAGATAATTACTATATTAAAAAGGATAACTGATGGCAGAAGATTAAACAAAAAATAAATAAAAATTAAAAGGCTTATGAAGTAGTTGAAAGAAGCACTGGATAACAGCTAATTTTTGAATAAAAATAAATAAAAAAGCAAAGAAAGAAACCAACTTCTTTTAAGAAAGGATAAGACCAAACAACAATATTAAAAAAAAGAGTACTATGATGTTGGATACCTTATCCTAACAATAAAATAACACATGTCCTTATTACTATCTTGTCCTTTCCATTATTATAAATATACAAACATATCCATTTTTACATTTTCGCGTCTCATTATGGAGCTTGAAACGGTGGCGATTAAGCGCGTGGGATCACGTACTTCTGTGTTATTTGACGAGCCAAGAGATCATGATGATGATGATGATCAAGGGAAGGTGTGTAGTACGACGTCGTCTTCATCGATCGGAAGAAACAGTGATGATGAGGTTTCATCAGAGAGATCAATGGATGAGAATGAAGCTGAGAGTAAATATAATGGTGGTGCTTTAGATTCTATGGAAGCTTTAGAAGAGGTTCTTCCTATTAGGTAACCATTTGTTGTTAGATCCTGCACTTTTGAATGTTTTCTTTTACTAAAATGATTCAAGTTTTTATCTTTTTTCTTTGATCTTAGTTTCAATTAATATTATTTGTTTGCTTGTTGATTGTGTTTTTATATTTACTTTTTTTTTTTTAATGTTTTAAGGAGGGTTGTTAAATTGTAAAGTTTGAATTTTATTTTTGTGGGGTATTAGTTAAATTAGTTAGGGTACTAATTGTTGGATCGATTTGATGAAATTAAAAGTTTGAGAAATGAATTTGGTGATTGTGTTGTAAGGCATGTCTATCCAGTAATGTATGATGATATGATCTATAGGTTTTGTCTGTATTTGTATTCCCTTTGTTTCACAAAATTAGGTTTATATTGTACTGAGTGGATTTTTGCTAAAAATAGTAAGAGTTTGTGTTGATATGATATAGGTTCAACCAATGAATTCATCATGTTTTGGATAAACCTTTTGTAAGCTTCAATCATGCTTCTGATAGAAGAAAACTTGGGTTTGTACTAAAGAACATGTTTGCAATGGATTGAATACTAAAACTGAATATGGTCTTTTTATTTTTTTATTTTTGGTTTGAGAACATTTTGCAAATTCATCTTTGCCTTGTTTGGTACTTGTTTGTAATCGCCATGAGTTTGATGAAATCACGGCGGCATAGTGATTGTGTAGTTTCGGGTGGTTCACCGTGATTCCGCTAAACTCACCGTTAATCCAAATATGCACGAATGAATGTTGATTCAAACTTCATTCCAAATTGTGCAGATTTATATCAAAATTTACTATCGAATAAAAACTTTCAAACATTGTACACTTCAATTCAAATTCAGTTTTGACAAATTAATCTTGTAAATAATGAAGGCTAATCCAATCTTTTATGGTTATGCAGGAGAAGTATCTCAAATTTCTACAGTGGGAAGTCTAAGTCCTTCACAAGCCTAGCTGATGTTGTCACAACACCATCTGTAAAAGACATCGTGAAACCAGAGAATGCATACACAAGAAGACGTAGAAATTTGCTTGCTTTCAATCATGGTTGGGACAAAAACAAAAATTTCCCTTTGAGAAGCAATAGTGGTGGAATTTCAAAGAGAACAATGAGCTTAAGTAGAAGTGCTTTAGCTCTTGCAGTTGCATTAAGCAATTCTGATAGCAGCTCTAGTTTTACAAGTGATGATTCAGCTACTTCAACCTCATATTCTTCAGCACCTTCATCACCACTTCCGCCGCGTCATCCTGGAAATAGAGTGTCTTCTTTAGCATCTCCTCTGCAGAGGAATTTTTTTTCCTTGGCTGATCTGCATCATTGTGCCATTGCTGCAACAATGAAAATGCCAAGTTCCTCAATTGAAAATGAAACAACTCATCATCCATCATAGTGTATAAAACCTTATGATAACTAAAATACAACGTTTATTAACTTCTTTTTTTTAATTCTCATTTGGATGAGTTTCTTGCTCTAGATCTATTTTGTTTGAGCGAGAAAGAGGTTATAGAATAAAATCATAGATAAATCTTTTTAGTATAATCTCTTCATATTAACAATGTATAGTGGATGATATATTCAGGTCGGTTTGATTCGATTTTTTTTAAGAGAAAAAATCCGAACCAACAAATAATAGTTGGTTTGATCTGGTTTGATTTTACAATCTTTTCTTTGGAAAACCGATGAAAAGAGTGGTTTAGTATTATAGGATTGGAATTTTAAAAAAAATAATAATTTAAAATGCCCCATAATTAACTTAAATAACTTTTAAAACTAGTGTATAACTTTGAACAAGTCTATAAAAGAAGTTCGAGTTTTGGTTATTAATTTTGAATAACGCAAAATTCAAAATGTCGAACCAATTTAATTGGTTAGGATCACTAGGTTGTTTTAGCCTTTTAGGTGTGTTGTTACACACCCATATTTATGTGTATATGAACCAATATGTAACTAACATTAGCGTTAAAGATAATTTCATTATCTGTCAATAAAAATTCAGGCAATGGAAGCAAGCATAAAGTTGAAGCAATCTCCAAAAATAGAACTAACATAGTTGAATTATTGTTGATGAATGTTAAACATCAATAATAAGCATCTGATTTTGTTATGGGAAATGATAGATGTTGCGATAGAATGTTTAGCGAAAATATCACGAATGCGTGTTTCACTAACTCAATATTATTCACTAGCATATTTTTTCCATCAACATCAATGAATTTCACAAAGCCATGCTTTTGTATTGGTTAAATTTGTAATTGCGGGCCTTTCTTGATAATCTATCGTTAGATATAGCAATACTCTTTTGTTATTATATTTAGGAACAACTTATCTTTCACAAAGTTTCGCATAGCTAAAACTTTTGTTATACCTTTATAATTAAATGACTTATTAACATATCTCAGCAGGTATAATCTCCTCTATTGAATCTTTGTTTAATTGCTTTTTTTGGGGGGGGGTAGTGTTGACCACAGAAAAATTTCTTGGGTGGACTGGAACTCTGTTTGTAGGAGTAAGGAGGTTGGTGGATTGGGGGTTAGGAGAATTAGGGAGTTTAATATTGCTCTTCTAGGGAAATGGTGTTG
>Ga0315914_1005925_pt1 | contig 17591 bp, 9 predicted proteins | sample MpolenodulesMG_FD_203920 | JGI IMG/M metagenome (GOLD analysis project Ga0315914, IMG submission 203920) | Medicago polymorpha root nodule microbial communities from Los Angeles, California, United States - elongated nodules | ecosystem: Host-associated > Plants > Roots > Nodule | place: USA...
ATTCTTAAGCTTTGGATCTTTGTTTCTTTGCAAAACCCTTATCTGAATCTCCTTCAGTTCTTCTTTGAACTCAGCAAATCTGTTCAGAACAATTTCATTGTCTATCCAACCATGTGATGGTTGATATCTCAACAAGTACACTTCATCATAACTGTTTTTTGATAGCAAATCTACCAATGTCAAACCAAGACTCGTCTCAAACCTGTCAGGAAACATCTTCATGAAGAACTTATCAGGATCCTTGAGGAACTCACCAAACTCAACTGTTCCTTCTAGTGGAATGAACTTTCTACATAGTGTAGGATTATTAGGAGGGTAATTACCATTTTGTGCATGTTTTTGGTGGTTTATAACTGCATGACGAGCTGAGGAAATCCATATGAGAGTTGTTAGTGTTTCTACAAGGTCTGAGAGTGTTGTCATTTGATACCACCATGTCTCATTGTGGTTGTCACCGTGGCCTATAGATCGAATCTCTGACCACCATGCTTGGAGTTCAGTATCAGCCATGATGGCTTCATTGTCTTTGTAGAAGAATGAGATGAAGTCCCTGACCCATGATTTGATGGCAACCCATATTTCAAGTCCATCAATAGCATAGGGATAGTCCAACATGAGAAGTTGAATCCCAGTTGAACTTTTCTCATCTTGGTCTTCTAAAGCCATGCCCCTACAAAATCAATTTGCGGTTATCAGTATCTTAAGTTACATGCTAGTCGTATCTCATTTTGATACTAAATTGAACCCAATCGATACGAATCTTTAGTGCGTATCTATTTGGACATGAATCCCTTCTTGAATCATGATTCATTATCCTGAATGTCGGTTACTATGATGAATCCCAACTCATTCAGACCCTCTGTAGGTTTCCGTCCTTTCCGAGCCATCGACAACAAATTCCCAAACTAAATTATAAGTATTTAAGCACTAGGATAACCCTCCATTGCAAGTTAAGTATAAGGGGCAACCCGGTGCACTGAAGCTCCCGCATACGCAGGGTCCGGGGTCCCACCATTTGGTGTATTGTACGCAGCCTTACCCTGTTTTTACACAAGAGGCTGTTTCCAGAACTTGAACCCATGACCTTACAGTCACATGACAACAACTTTACAGTTGCGCCAAAGTTACCCCTCATTGCAAGTTAAGTATCAAAAAGGAAAAACCAAACCACAAATACACCACTGAGCATCCCATACTACTTGATGTACGACTTGGGCACCCCCATAATACGTAAGTCCGGAGTCCCTATCAGAAACTTGTAATTTCTATTATAAAAGTACATAAACCATGAAACAGTAAACAAGAACAACCATATCTCTGTAACAAAAATAGGAATATGCCATGAAAATTAAAATATTGTAAATAACTAGCTAATAGTTCTATTGTACCTTTTGATTAGATCAGCAGGAAGTCCTTGTTCAGTAAATTTCCACTCTTTATAGAGATCACAGGTTATTTGCATACAAGTTTCACCAGGAAATAACATTCTCTCAAGAATTCCTCCAGAGTTAATAAGGATAAGTCTAGTCAAGGCATTTATATGCATGGTGTCTTTGAAATGAGGATTCAGTATTCGACGGATTGGATGCATTTCACTTAGCCTTCTTTTGGTAGCAAGGATAAATGGTTCAACAACTGCATGTGTGTATAACCTGAAAAACTTTTCATTGCAGGATAGTTAGATGGCATAAACAATACTGTAATTCAATAATTAAATTGCATATATTAACATGATTGAATCTACAATTCAATGTTTAAGTGTTAAGCTACTCTAGTTGTATATGTGCACTTCAATTTAAACCACAGAAAAGGGGAAAGGAATCTCTTTGATTTCATAAAGAGTTTAACTCACCAATGGCTTATTAGTATATGGTAAAAAGCATCATTAGCTAAAACATGAGCTTTAGCAAGCTGCCAAAGTGCTGCTTGTGTCCCTTGCTTTGATGGAAGAAAAACTCTTTGGATTTCAAGAGCTAGAGAGGATCCTGGCAAGCTGAGTTCTATTGCCAGTGGCTTAAGCATGCCATCACTTCTCAAGAATAGAAGTGTTCTTGATGCATAAGCAGATACCCCATTTGCATTTATTCTGTTCAAATATGGCATGAGATAGTCATGATGGTCCAACATGAATATTCTTCCTTGTTCCAAAGCCTAAACACAATTTTGTGGTGAAAGAGAGAGAATTAAAATAAGATTTTCATCCTAGGATGGAGTACATTACAGGAAGGACACATTACCTACTCATAAGTACTAATTACATGCATATTAATGTTTTGGCTCAATTACACTTTTGATCCTCAAGTTTTTTCAGGGTTCACTTTATCTGTTTTTTTTTTGTTCCACTTTGGTCTCTTAAGTTACAAACGTTAAATATTTAGATCCTTTCTAATAGTTTTTCATTTAAGTCGTCAAATTTTTTCTATGCTTTCTTGTTGAGTGAAGCACCTAATCACCAAAACGTAATGCTATGTAGGAAACCTTTTGAGGACTCAGATGGAAAACTGATAGAAAAAGCCAAATTGTATTATACTTGTAATTAGGTACCGTTTGGCCCGATTTTTTTTTAGCTTATCTACATTTTTAAGGAGAAGTTAGGCCAAACACAATATCAATAAAGTACCTTCTAAAAAAAGTACTTTTTTTAGAATGCATAAAATTAAATGGAATGAGCTTTGACCAAAAGTTGTTGAATGTTACTTCAAAAAACTACTTCTCGACAATTTATTTTACAAGCACATCTCTTCAACTCACGCTGGCAACCTTTTCTTTTATTTTTTCAATATGCTTTTTTCTTCCATTTTATTTTATTTTATTTTTTTGAACCGGTCCATTTAATTTTTTTTAAGGATGGTCCATTTAATTTTATTATCTATTTTTGAAGGAATTTTATTATCTTTTTATCATTTATATATTAGTTTTAATATCTTTTAATTATCACAACCTCGCAAATATTTTTATTCTCTTTCTTCAACCTCGGAAATATATACACACAAATTAGCGTTTAGAGTAATATTTTACGTCTGTCTGTCTGTTTTTTTTGTTACGCTAATGCGTATAATTTTTTTTAGTGTTGCGTAATGCGTATAATTATTTTTATAAAATTTTGATTTTAATTATAAGTACTAGTTGCCTAAAAAAATTATACTTATATATATATATATATTATATTCAGCTCCACAATTTTTTTCACGTTACACAAAATAAATATAGTATTTGTAAAAATATATCTTTTATATTTTAAACATTTTTTTATTTAGTATGTTAATTCATAATAAATTCAAAGTTTTGTCCTCGTGAGCTTATCTCAGTTGATAAAGATAACGCATAAATATATGCAAGGTCCGGGGTTCGAACCCCAGACACCACAAAAAAAGTAATAAATTCAAAGTTTTCTACAATATTTTGCCAAACAGCTTTTAACTTAAAAATAATTTTAAAACTAAAAAACAATAAAGAAACCAAACAGCTTTAACTTCTTCCTTAAAGAGCTTTATTTTAACTTTGTTTTAAAGTAGTTTTTAAACTGAAAAAAAGTCTGGCCAAACGGTACCTTAGAAGCCAAAATGAAAGATAAGAAAGTTAAGGGATCAAAATATACCAAAAAAAAAAACTTAAAAGAGCAAAGTAAAATATAAAAATAACTTTTTAACCTAAAAGTATTTAGGGTCATTGTTTTTTGAAAACTTCCACTCAAGGAAACTTCCACAAGCAACTCAACCTTAGTCATAATTTATTCCCATAATCAGAACATTAAAATAAAATCTAAAATAAAAATTGATGGTTCCACAAGTATCATGGTTAAATTGATTGAGGAAGCGTTGTTACTTACTTGAGGAAGCGTCCATCCTTCAAGCATCTGTTCTATGATTGATTGCTTAATTGAACTCTGTACTCCAAATTTGTTTTGAGGTGGAAATGTCTGAAAGTTATGTATAGAAACCAATGATGATTAGGCCAAAATTGTGAGTTTAAATAACTCTGAGAAAACTTAAGACGAATTACACAAATTTATTGTTGTATATTATACACGATAACTAAATATTTCTAGAGCATAGTTCATGAGTGTATGAAGTACCATCAAGCACTGGATTCGGACAGGATGTGTTCCTGCAAGCATTTGTCTTCCAAACTCCATGTCATCATTCCAAGCCCATTCTTTTTCTGAAATGCATAAGACATCTCAGAAAATGCCATAAAATTATTTTGCATTAATTAATAGGTCAGACATAACACAAATTCTTCATCCTTTAAGTTAAGAACTACTTTTCCCATCAAAGGCTTAGTTACATAAAATTACAATCAGTGTAAAGATTTTTTACACATACAGTCATTCATAGTCGTCAGATCATTAAAAACGTTTGACTTTGATCATAACTACTTTAAAAGTCACACATATGATTTGTTCACTGTCTAGATTCGTTACAGTATATCAAAATTAATCTTAGTGAAACTAATTCATTTACCATGTATGATTCGAGGGATAAGAACATGCCAATGGTTTTCCTTGATTGACTGAGTTATTTCCCTTAAGTACTCATTTGGTACCAATTTCTTTAAGTTGTCTCTGATCAATCCTTCTATTGTTTGGTTTCTATTGGCAGAGAGCATGTCAAGTATCTCTTCAAACGATTGAAAGCTTCGAGAACTTTGTTGAGGTAATGATTCTGTCTTTGAAGATAGTAAATGTACAATGGCTTGGATAGAATTTGATTTGATCTCCTTCAATTTGTTAGGGCTAAATATCTCATCTGAAGGAACATATATATCAAAATTCGTTGCTTGTGGTCTACTCTCAGTTGATGGACCTAAAGTTCTCCATGGAGAGACATGAAACAAAGAATGAAACTTAGTTTCAATATTACTGTTAAGCCTAGTCTATATCTATGTATTTAAATAAACATTTGTGAATTAAAGCATGTTCATATCGCAACTGCAATTACTACTGCAGATGTTTTTTGTAATATCGAGAATCATCATAATCTGAAAATATTGTTCCAATGGTTCGTGCCAATTGAGATTTCTACCTTAAACTAAAATTGAGAGGCAAATAAATAAAGTACCTGTTGCATTTTGCTTCCGACCTGTTCTAACTCGACGTGGATATGGATATAACCTTGAACCACCCAAAATAGGTCTAAAATGCTCCGAACCTTTGCCAGGATCGCCAAGGTCATTGTAGTAGTCATAGTCATAGATTCTATCCCATTCCTTTCTTTCTCCCATTCCATTACCTCTCAATTTATCAAGCTCTTCTTTTCTTAGTTCCGCTAATGCTCTAGGTGTTTGACTTGGAAGATAGCACTGTCATGATGAACTCCATTTTGTAATTTCGTGTAATGTAATTTAACAACAAAAAAGCAACCAACATATCAAGCATGTACATTGTTATATATAATGGAACTTACTCTATTTGAGAAGAATAGTCTATCAAATTTGGTTTTCTTGATTGGATAAATCCAAGAATTGCAATCAAAGTGAATGATTCTATTGGTACAAGTCTCAATAGATGCAGACAGAAGATAGAATTTCCTGTTTTGTTTGTTTTGAATTACAAAAGCTCTTGGAGTTCCAAAATGTGATTCAACCTGTAGTTTAATTTTATATGTCTTAACCTTTGTTTGTGCATCATCAACATCGTCACCATGGTGATGTTTCTTGCTACCACTTTCCTTAAAATATGCTTTCTCACTCAACCACCCTTTACCAGTATCTGTTCAATGCAATACAAAGTTGAAAACAAAGTAACTTGTTCATCTTGTTCAAACAAATCATAAGTAACATTATATATTATATATGTTTACTTGTATGACTGGTCCCTTAAGTTTATTTTAGGTTTCAAGTTGGTCCCCTATCTTTAAAAAGTTTCAAGTTGATCCATTGTATTACTGATGTTGAATTTTGAGTTAACTCCACCTTAAACGTCCACGTGGCACCCTCAAAGTTAACCATGTGTACGTCTTTGTTAGCCACGTCTTAAATGTAAGGGACCAACTTGAAACTTAAAATAAACGTAAAGGCCCAACCATGCAATTTAGTATTATATAAGCGAATCATTATTTTGGTCATAAATATTGTAGCAGTCGGGGCGATTTGGTGTCTCAAATTTACGAAATGATAAATTAGCCCTTTAAATTGAAGGTCGTCAATCCATTCAAACTGTCTGTCATCTAACAAGATAGAAATTCTGAGTTGATACATTGTTTAGAGCAGCTCATTTGGAACATGCTTATAGAAATTGGTTTAGAACCTTAGTTGATTTCTATTCTGTAATTCAGATTTTATTCTGAATTAATTGAATTGTTGACAGAAGACTACATTGATTGACATTCTTCAATTTCATGGACTAATTTGTCATTTTATAAATTTTGGGACCAAATCCAAGTCTTACAATTTAGATGAAAAAATTATTTGAATTTGTGAGCTAAAGAAAAAATTTACAATTGAAAAGGATAAACTAAATTAATTTTTTCAATCAAAAGAACATTGACAGTGTTAGTGTGTAAAATGTACTTACTAGGATCAACTTCTGTACCACTATAAATCTGAACAGAAATGAATTTCCCAGGTATTGATTTCTTTTGATTCAAGGTGATCACAAACTTTCCTTTGAGTGTTAATTTTTGGACAGCTTGGCAAACAGGATTGAAGTTACTCACAATTTTGCTTTTGGTTGAAGAGTATTGCCACTTTGAGATACAAGAAGAAGGCCTTTTTGAGGCTTCCATTCATGAATGCTTCTCTTAGTGATAGAGTTTGATTGTATATAAATCATCATGATTGATTTTTGCAGTTATTATTAGTTGTGTTTGAAATTTTAATACTTGCCTTGTATTACACGTTTTGGAATCTGATACTTTGCTTGCCTTGGGATTTTGTGATAGCAAGGAAAATGCTATGAATCCATATTAGTATAAAGAACCAAAACCATCACTTTCATGTTCTTAATTTATGTTAATTGATGTGTTGTTCAGCATTTTCAAAGATTTTTTTTTTTTTTTTTTAAGTTTTGTGTTAATTGTTCCCTAACCACTCACTTGGAAGGAATTAATTAATTCATAATGTTTTCATATTAAGCAAAGCATCAAGTCCAAGCTTCAATGATCTTAAGTTCATTTAAAGGCATTTTGATCTTCTTTCTTAAGACAAATAGCATGAATTAAAAGAGGATAAAAAACATATTCATAAAAGAAGGTACACATATCATACATGCAATAAAAAGAAGTACAAGTAGTGAAAGACAAATGTAAAAAGACTTTACTTTTAGACACTATACTAGTACCAAGTTCAATCTTACACAGCATCTTGAACTCAACATTGGCTTCCTGTGTTAAGTAATCTAATCCAATAAACCTTAAACAACATGTATAATCACACTTGACAGAATCAAAGCACTGTTGGATGGTTCAAATGCACTTTTTCCAGAACAAGAACTTAAGAAATATTATTATTATTATAACTTCAATTAAAGCACTAATGAATTGCTCCATGCTTTCAAGCAAGGAAAAGAGTGCTTCTGCATGATACAAAATAAGATAAGAAATTTAAATAACTGCTATTGTGCTGTCTGGAAAAAAAAATCATTTGACGTGTTAGAATGAAATGGTTTGTTAGAGCCCGGTCAAGTTTATAGCACCATTTCATCGGAGGGTTTTATGAACACCTGCAGATAAGTTGCTAACATTATTCAACTCTAAGGGTGTATTTGGATTAAGGGTTTAAGAGGGGAAGAGAGGGGAGGGCTTACTTTTCTTTTTTAAATTACGGACATTATAAAATGATTTTTAGAAAATTGAATTAACATGATAAATGATTATATAATACTTCAAAAACACTTGATTTATTTTAAAAAAACATTTTACGTTGTTCGTAATTTAAAAATTAAAAGTGAACCCTCCCCTCCCTTCCCCTCCTAAACCCTGAATCCAAGCACACCCTAAAAGAAATAGTTGAGGCATTGATCACTTGAAGTTGTGCAATAGTTCAAACTATATTAGTAGCAATTGTATCAACAGAGTGAAGTTCTACTGCCATAATTAAGTGCTATTAAGTGCTATCATAAGAGTCCAACAAGTGCTCATCAGATAATAACAGTATAACTAGCAAAATATTGTAGACACATAATTAGATAAAACAGACATAAGCAAAATAGTGAAAACACAAGTAAGCAATGCCAATAGAGTTAGTCAAAAGGGAAGGCAGAACTGAGGAACTCCTCATCCTCAAGGTCAATCTGAAGATTCTTGGATTCCATTAGAAAATCAATTTCTTCATTCTTGAATTTCATCACAAAACCCAATGTGATTAGTTCAGCCAGTGCAGGAACATAATCATGATTCTCACGCAAAATACCCTCGGATATTGCTTCAGAGAAATTTGTAGCATACTTCAATGAATCACCAGGAACTCCATCCGTCTTCTGGATGATAAACTTGCAACTTTGACTTTCCCAACGTACCCTTTTGTTTGATTTCTTGGTAATGATGTCCCCTGATGATAATGATAAACTGTAGCTTACATTGATTGGTTCTGTTGTCTCATGGAAACTCAAGTTGATAAGACTTTGAACAGATTCTTGTCTCTTTTTTGGTTCCATTTTCAGGCTAGAACATGCAAGAAAGCCAAGAATAAGCTTAACCAACCCCTTTAAGTTGAAAATATTATTTGGATCAACATACTTCAGTTTACCACCATTGTTCACGACAGATGATTCTTCTTTGCATAGTGATTCAGAGATGTTTCTGGCACCAATGTTTCTGTAAATGTCATATAGTTTACACTTGAACAACGGTGTCATGTTATACTGAGGATACCATACAAAAACTTTCTCCCTCTCAAAAAGCTTCTTCATATGAAGGTTATCAGGAATAAAAGCATTTTCCTTATCTACCAGAAATATTTCATTATTTCCTGATGTTGTAGGTAGTTTTTTCAAACTCTCAGCAAGTTTTTTCTCCTCATTTGTGCTCAAATGTTTTGAGATAGACATCCAGAACCTGCAGCACTCATCATATGATAATTGTTCCATTGAACGCCCCCAATCATTCCAAAGGTCGACATAATCTTCCAGCGAAGGCTTGTTCTTGATTTCCATTGCAAAGTAGAAAAAAAGAAGAATACCGCTGTTATCATAGATATCTTCAAGAACATAAAATTTTGAACCAAAAAGTTTAGCAGGGTCATGTACAATGCATTTTTCAGAATCAACCCACATACCACCTTTCACTCCATCAAGAATCCAAATCTTTCTTGCAGCTTTCTCTTCAGGTTTCCAGTTGTGTTCACATAAGTACTTGTATATTTTCACAATGGTATCATGATCAGAGAGAGACTCAAGATGACTGGCAAGCAAACAGCACCCTTTTTCAACTTCACTAATGACCCCTATTGCATTGAGTTCTTTACAGAAAGATGCAATTTTAGGTCCATAAAAATTCTCATCAATAAAAGGTCCGTCAGTTGGATTCAAGAAAGAACTCCACTTGGAATCAAACAAGAAACACTTCTCTGGAGGCCTATAACCAGCATGTGTCTTCAACCAATTTTTGGACAATCTTTTTCTGAAATCATCTTCAATTATAAGGTTGTTATCTTGCATTAGAAGTTGGACGCATTCCAGCAAAGAAAACACACTTCCAGGACTAATGGTGGAGGGATTTGAAGGAAAATTCAGACATTCGGGCACAAATCTCACTCCATCTTTCAATTCAGTAACAACACCAATGCTCTTCAGCTCTGCCCTGTACTCGTGTATTCCCAAATCACAACATTCGTCATTGTAGCCAATGAAAGGGAGACGCGTTATAGAAGATATCAATTCCCACTCTGAACCATATAAAATGCAGTTCCTTGGGCACCTAAAACCACCAACACTAGTATGCAACCACTTCATTTTATGTATGATGGTTGAGAACTCAGAAGGAAAACTATATTCAGTTCCCTCTAGCAGCCTGCAACAAGAGAGAAATGAGATAACATGTTGTTGGTTAATTGAAGTTTCTGATGCCTTTCGTTCAAATAGATCGGCAAATTGATTGATCGCATCCTTAAAATCAACCAGCACCCCTGTTCGCTTCAATTCATTTTTGTAACTGAAAATCTTCTCCCCATAAAATTTATGATCAATAACAGGAAGACCATTGAATACCTCCAGAATGCAGCCCCAGACCGGGTCATACAAGAAACATTCACCTGGTGTTTTGAAACCAATGTTTGTCTTCAAGCAGCTTGCTCCCTTTAGAGAATTTAAGAGTTTAATAGGGGCATTTGAATGTCTGATGCATTCCATTATCAAAAGAACAGCTTCAGCTGTCAAAGAGGCCAAATTTGAGGGTGGTTTTAAATGCTCAATGACAACTTGGTAATTTCCATTCAAGTCAACTATCACTCCCAGCAACTTGAGCTCCTCTTTGTAATTATATATTTCCTCACCAAAATAAGCATGATCAATGAAAGGTATATCACTAATTTGTGATGATACAACTTGCCATCCGGAATCATTCAATACCGATCCCACGGGAGACCTAAGACCAAAAGATGTCTTTAGCCAATTTCCCTTTCTTATGCTGTCGACAAAATTGTCCAAAGGAAGAAGACTTTTCTTGAGATGTTGGATGAAGTTAAGCATCAAAAGAACATCACTCCTGCTAAGTGAGAAAGAAGCTGCACGAGACATAAGTTCTCTTCCAATGAATCCACATGCTTCCTCACAATTGAACATCACTCCAATTGTTTTCAACTCCTCTTTGTATTCATTTATTCTATCCCCATAGAAGCTCTCATCAATCAGGGGAATGTCAACTAGTACTAAACCACTTTGCAAAAGTTTTCCCAATGATAAGCCAATTAAGAATGACTTTGAAGGAGGCATGTATCTATTACCATTAACTTTTAGCCAGTTGCCTCCTTTTAAGCATTCCATGAACTTCTCTGGTAGGTGAACTCCCCTTTTCTTCAGATCCCGAATCCACTCCAAAAGTAGAAAGGCATTGTCTTTGGTAAGTGGTGTATCCGCAGCTGAAAATCTAGCATTTGGAGGAGATATATAAGGTATGTCAGAAGCTTTAACATGAGTTTTGAGGAATTCAATAAGCTTCCCAGAATCCATATGTTGGCCTGCATAAGAAGAATCATTTAGGTATGCCTTTCCTAGCTCAACATAATTTTCATTTCTCCATGGATTAGAACCAATCAAGTCTGCCCATTTGCTCACATTTGCAGGCAGAAGAACCCCATTTCTGCTTTTAGTTATACGTCCAAATTTGTCCACAAGTGGCATAGAACTACATAAAGCATTAACCTCCTGACATGTCAAATAACCCTTTGACAGAGAGTGGTATAAGAAATGAGCATAAGCAATGGCAAGCTTGCAGTTATCATTAATAGAGCTGCAGAGGACATTTGCAAAATTGTACACATCCAGAGTACGGACATTAACTTCTTTTGCTAGCCATCCCAACAGATTATGCTTATTGGGGGATTGGGAGATGGCTTGTTGTGTGCTTTCTGGCATAAAAAAAAATCGGTTTGTCGCACATGCAAATACATTGTTCCAATTGATCAGCCAAGAATAAGGACAAGTCTTACTTGAGTCTGCTAGTACTAATTGCCGTGCACCTGCACCTTGCTGTCTGCATTCATGAAGACTAGAAAAAGACAGAATCCCATCAGAAGCTACATACTTAATCAATGGAATATTAATGATGTTGGATTTGGAAATCATTGAAGACCAGTGTCTTGCAAAAAACAGCAAAAGCGCAAGATAGACATCTTCTGATACTCCATCTACGAGATTAGAACTCTGGATGCACTTTGCATACCAATCAAAATTCACATGTTTCACCCCTAAAAATTTGAGTATTGCATCATATTCACTTTTATCAAATGAAGAACTCAAGATTTTCATCCCATCATGAGAAGATAAGTCAAGCAAGTATACTCCTTCCTTGCGGGCCTTTATCAAAATATTCCAAAATTTAGGTAGTAACCTGTTAACTTCACGAGGTTTGTAGAAGTGCTTCTGGTTTGTGAATGTCTGGATAGGTATAATTTTTTCTTCATCCAGCTTTTCTTTGATTTTCTGCCTCACGCGATTGAAGATCTCAAAAGGAGAACTATGAATTGGAAGGAACTTGAACATATAAGGCAAGCTGGATACTGGAGCTTCATTTGAACCAGTCACAAGTGTTTTGAATGCATCTATAAAAGCTGATGGAACATATTCAAGAATCCCTTGATTCCACTTATCATCAAAGAGAATTGTCTCCCTTGACGAGGCAAGAACAAAATCTGCTTGAATTATGAATGGAAAATTAGTGACCATCTCTGTAGGAAGAAATGCATAAACCCCTGGTAAGCTCTTATCCTTGTGTAGCCTCTCCTGTTGTGGGAAGGTCAATGTCACCACACACTCTTCCACACCCCTTCTCCTTTCCACCACATTTTCCAACTTGACAGGAAACTTTTGCTTCCACATGTAGTAACTGCATTCCTTTGTATGAGTACTATTTTCCCCGGTAGATAGATGGATTGTGTAAGACTCAGCATTCATGTTTTTCCTTGTCACAAAGTTAATCTCGCTTGAAATAGATACAGATGTTGCAGTGTTCTGTTTGGAGTCCTTATTACCCTCTCTTACAGAAAGGTGTCTGATTTTTGAAAGGAACAGAAGGACTTCTGGATGTAAGTTTGAAAGCTGCTGTTTAACAGGTTCGACCTTATCCGACTTCAAGGGTAAGACAATTGTTGTAGTTGGAAGGGAATCTTTACCAGCGCCATATATCTTCTGTATGTCAACAAGGGTTGGCTTCTCCTCAACCCATTCAGGAACTACATACCCAATTCTGCAATGCGAACAAGGCCTCTCATTGAACCTTATATGATATCCATTGCTAAAAATATAAGGCTGAGCAGTAACAAGAAACACACTCTTGAAACCAATTCCTGTAATTCAAAACATAGAAGAGATTATGTCAGAGATTTCCATTATCTTCTTCAATTTGGCTACTATAATGGATATCCATAGTCAAGCATTATTTCATAAATTTTGCACAAGGAGTACAACTAAAGATACACATTTCAATTCTGAAAATGTCCTCTTTACAAAAAAAAGATAATTTGACATTGAATTCATTCAAACATATTAAATGCATATTCTTCCAACTCAGATATTAAAATACCAATAACAATGAAAACATTCAACTAATTTTCATTGAAAGTAGCCATATTAGCACAACAGCACATTTCCTTCTTAAGTCAAAAGCACACAACATTTTAAGAAACATTTAAATAAGAATGTGATGTACCTTTCTCTCCTATGTAACCACTGCTCCTATTGTCTTTCTTTGTTGATCGTCCAACGCTGCAAATAGACTCGATGTTTTTTGGAGAGAAACCCTTTTCATTATTGAAAATTAGCAACGTGGCTGGAGCACCAGTACCAGTAATGTCATCAGAAGTTATGACAAACTCTAGAGTTGGATTCTCTCCATCAATATAATGGTTGTCTTCAGCATTCTGTTCAAGTTGACAAGAAAATTATGGTCATGAATATAAACTATTATGATTTGACAACAAGATTGCATTGCATCGTTCAAGGTCGAGATAATGATAGTTATAATAATAAAATGGAGTCATCTTAATTATGCACTGTATCCACTCAAAAGAATAATAATAATAAAGGAAGAATAAGCATAGTCTTAAAATGTGTAACTCAAACTACACCAAAAATGAAATAAAATTTTGTTCTCAATACTTATATTCATGACCATTCCTTATATTCAATCTTCATCATGTCATTCCTTATTCATAAAAAGATTAAATTTATCCTTCACTACTGTTTTGACCTAGGTTGACGATGTGACCATTACAGGCAATAACTTACAAGAAAGCACAACCATGAAATCCTTTCAACAATAACTTCAAAATCAAGCACATTGGCATTCACCTTTGATGAAAAATTATACAGCGATTAAAAAAATACATTTATTATGCATTATTATAAATAAAATAAAAAAAATAGAAAAGAGGCTCAACAGAAAAAGAAAAGGTAAAGAATGTGTACTTGAATGAGTTCCATGAGAAAATGAACATCTTTGGCGTAAAGCTCGGCAGAGAGATTTTTGACTGCATGATGGAGATCATGAGTCAATGGATTAGGTTTCCCGCCAATAGAAAACTTTTCTCTTCGTATCTCTTCAATGTGTTCTTTCGGTGTACCCATTGATCTTCTCCTGTAATAAAACAAAACAACTAAGTGTTGTTGGTTACCTGAAGAAACAAACGACACAGCTTCTAGGAGAAGCCACAAACTGTACTACTACTTCCTTGATGAGTATCGGTAATAAAAAGTTCTTTTAAAGTTGTATTAAAACATTATTAAGGGTTAATTAAGTTTTTGGCCTTTTATCCCCGTGAGCTATGCTCAGTTGTAGGGATATTGCATATATTGTATGCAGGGGTTGGGGTTCGAACCCCGGACACCTCACTTCTCCACAATTAAATTGTGTGAGCTCTAGCCACTAGGCTACTTGACCAAAAATAAAAAAAAAAGTTTTTGGTCTTTATAAATATCTGCAGCTTTGTTTTTAATCCCTATAAAAATAAATCACACTTTTTAGTCCTTACAAAATTTTTCGTTAGTGCTTTTAGTCCCTATAAAATTTTCCGTCAGCATTTTTAGTTCCTATAAAAAAATTTCATCAACATTTTTGGTCTCTAAAATGCTTAAGGAAAATGTCACAGAGACTAAAAAGTGTGATTTTATTTTGTAGGGACTAAAAACAAAATTGTGAATATTTATAGGGACTAAAAACTTAATTAACCCCAATATTAATTAAGTGAGAATAGAAACAAATATTGTATATTCACATGGAATTAAAAGTATGTTCAAACCCGAAAGATAAAATAAAATTTCAATGGAAAAACTTAGAAGGTCGCATGTCAATGAGATCTTACTTGTTAAAAAGGATAAGCATGTAAGAGTATAAAGGAAAAAACAAAATCCACAGTGAGAAACATAAATATTGAATTTATAAAAAAGTGAGAAACATAAATTCAATGTTTATTTTTTTGTCAACATAAAATCAACTTATTAACAATAATAAAATCAACTTATTCCTTTAAAAAAAATATTCAACTTATTAACAATAATAATGAAATTATTATGACGCAGAACCCAAAATTAACTTCTAATAAGGTTGAAATAGGAAAACATGAAAGAATAAGAGAAAAAAAAACTTTATAATTGTACGTTGAGCCAGTATGGCAATGTTGTTATGTGCAAGTGTGAATTATATGTCTCACATCGGATAAAAGAGTAAAGGTTGAACACTTTATAAGTAAGAGGACGCATAAACCCATTGCCTTAAGGTTTTGGGTAAGAGTGTGGTGTCTCTCTTACAAGTGTGGTTGTTCACCCCGTTTCGACGAAGGGTACGACCGAGGCAGACGGACCGTTTGTGCAGAAATCAGTAACGGTGATACAAGCAAGTAAGAGCTTCCCCTTGAAGGGGGAGCACGATAAAGTGATGGACTCACACTTGAGGGGGAGTGTGTTGTGTGTAAGTGTGAGTTATATGCCCCATATTGGATAAAAGAGTAAAGGTTGAACACCTTATAAGTAAGAGGATCCATTGCCTTAGGTTTTGGGTAAGAGTGTGGCGTCTCTTTTGCAAGTGTGATTGTTCTAACCTCGATGTGGACGGTCCGCCAGTGACCCAACAAATGTAATCACACAACTTGTTTCAGAGAATATAAATTAAATGTGTTTGGCACACTCACATAAATGGAACAAAATAAATGAGAAAGAATTTAGTCAAATTATTTAATTATTTCTTATTTTAATTTTTTGAATTCATGTGTGTGTGCCTACCAACTTTTTATCTGTGTTTGTGATTATGTTAGAAATAGAATTTCTCCTTGTTTCATTGTTCAGCAAAATTTGGAATTAAGTATGATCTCAGCTTCCATAATCTCTCTCTTACAAGCACATACGTACACTGCCAAACCTTGGCAAATGAAATCTTCACTTTGATGCCATAAGCTCATAACCAATCGTAAATCTCAAACCTTCCAAGGTTTCCCCGGTTAGGCTTTGAAATTTCTAGTTACTCAAGGCATCTTTACGTAAAAGAGAAATAGCTATTACCAACATATTTCACAATGACAAACATTTTCTACGAATATATGTGGAATTATTGTGTGGATGCAAAACAAATGAAACATAGTTTTGAGCATTAAAAGGAGAATGGGTCGTCATGAAAAGACGAATAATGGCAAGGTGTTGGTACAAATGAAGCGGTGCAAAGTGACAATCTTATTTTTCAAAGAATAATGAACATTTTTATTTTTTTTGACAACAGAATAATGAAGATTTATCTTTACATTTTAAAATTTGATGTCTTAAATGTAAACTTTGCTTGTGCAATTAAAAAAAAAATGGATTATCGTATTCTTCAAAGAGATCATTGTGTTTTATGAATAATTATGACATGGTTATACTTTAATTAAGTATCATAGACGGAATTAAAAATATATACGCTTAGAAATGTCAAAAATTTCAATCATGTGTTGTTAAAAAATAGGCAACCAATTTGCTCAAAAAAAAAAAAAAAATAGGCAACCAATTTTGGTGTAGCACACTAATAATTTTGGGTACAATTTTTTTCTTTCGTTCCACCGCAAAAATTTACTTAGAGCAAGAGAAGCACTTTATTATGGTTGGACTACATGAAACTGTCCAAGGAAAACGAGAAGATCGATTTTTTTTTTCCAGAAGAAAGAACAATTGTCTTGAACCATGGAACAATGACAATATTGCATCTTGATCAATAAAACAAAATAGCGTGCTCAAATTCAAAGTGGAATTCAAATGTGAGAATGATTCACCAAAAAAAAAAAGAGAATGAGAAATAAATCAAAAGGGAGTTGTGAAGGATTGTAAGTGGTGACACCTTGGAAGTTGGAACGTAGAAGGATATATATGGCATAACTATGAGTACGTGACATATAGGGGATGAGTAGTCAACTAATAAATTTGGGGTATATTATATAATAGAAATAGATGAGGTGTAAACAAGGTTGAAAATGCATGAAATATGTCTTTAGGGAATGATTAGAAAACGTTCTTTAGAAGATAAAGGTGATGTTAGAGATTTATTACAAGTCGAAGGGGAGGAGTGGAAATGGAACTTGAATTGGTACTGATGTTAAATGGGTCTGGTCAAGAGGCGCATATTTGATTAAAGAATCATCTCTTATTTATTAAAGTTAACCCGAAAGCAAATGTTTGCCTTAATTTTAACTTAATCCTAATGGTTAATTTTACTATAATACTCATGTTTAATTATTAACTCTATTTTTCCTTCTCAACAAAATCACACTTAATCTCCTATTTTTTTGAACAAAACAAATCTGTCAATCTGCCTTATCTCTTATTTATTAAAGTTAACCCGGAAGCAAATGTTTGCCCTAACTTTAACCTAACTCTAATGGTTAATTTTACTCTAATACCCCTGTTTAATTATTAACCCTATTTTTTCCTTCTCAACAAAATCACACCTAATCTCCTATTTTTTTGAACAAAACAAATCTGT
>Ga0315914_1005927_pt1 | contig 17588 bp, 13 predicted proteins | sample MpolenodulesMG_FD_203920 | JGI IMG/M metagenome (GOLD analysis project Ga0315914, IMG submission 203920) | Medicago polymorpha root nodule microbial communities from Los Angeles, California, United States - elongated nodules | ecosystem: Host-associated > Plants > Roots > Nodule | place: USA...
TTCCATTTATGACTCTTTGAATTTATGTGTCATCCATGCGCCACCTTCTGAAATTTCATGACTGTCTTGAGCCTTACAAATTTCCAGCATCCCTAGATATCTGCCTCTTTCCTAGACATGTGGTGATTTCAAAGCGCGACATGAAGTGTTTATGTATGTCAGATTCTTTTTCTGATGTCTATATATCCTTTACCAACTTTCTTCACACTTCTCCACCACTCACTTCTATTTCTTTGCATGCCTTTCTTTCGACATATTATCAAAGAAGTCTTTTCCTTTGACAAATCGTAAATGGTAAAGAGTTTCAATTTTCTGGATAATAATTTATTTGCAACAAAAGACACTTGCAAATAAACCAAAGTTTGTAATGAAAACTTTAATAAACATAACTCCTTGCCTTCACGTTTTACTAATGACAAGCCTGTCAAAAGGATACTAGACAAGAATTACATCTATTGTGATTTTAACCACTTCTTTTTGTTTCTTACCTAGAACTTCGAATCTTAAGGCAACTAATGCCGAATTCTTACCATTTGATTTTCAAATTAGGAACCATACAAATTCCTTATCATAGATACAATCAATATATGGCCAATTGACCATCATTTGCTTAAGTTTCAACCTAAGTATTTCGATAGTATCTTTGCTAACGGTCTCTTAACCATCTTTTGCTAAATACTAGCCACTAAGGCCTCCTTGATCTCACACTCCGGCTAAACAACCGTTATTTTTCTTAGATGTGATGACCATCCTCATCATTCCCTAAGGCTAGGGAACTCAAATTTTCCACATTAGGTTATGTGTCGAGAGTCTCCCTTTCCTACATGAAACCATGAGTCGGATGGAGTCTTCCAAAACTTGCATTTGCTAGATTTTTGTCGAAAGTCTTTCTTGTAATCTGATTCACTTCAGCAAGAAAATAGCTTTGGTCAGCCTCAATGTTTTCGACTGTACCATCATTTCACCAAATTGAGATTCTTTGATGCATGGATGAGGGAACATCGCCTATCTCATGAATCCACTCCCTTCCTAACAACAAGTTGAAGTTAACTTTCGATGGGACCACCATGAACAAAGTTGGTCTGACCACAGTTCCCACTATTAGACTCACTTGGAGAGCACTAAGGGAATGACTAGCCTTTCCTTCATAATTCGACATAATTACATTATAAGGCTACAAATCTTTGTCGGTCTTGCCAATCCTTTTGCGTAAGGATTGAGGCATCAAATTGACAGCAGCACCATCGTCGACCAACACTTTGTTAATACCAATCTCATCCACTTTGGCTTGGATGAACAAAGGTTTAAAATGATTCTTCATCAAATCATCAGGTTGTTCGAATATGACTTTTCGATTACCTTCAGAACCATCCTTTGTTACAAAGTAGCACATGAGTTTATATTCCTCTATGTCATTGGGAACAAATTCTTCCTCTGAATCATCACCTTCAGACACCATATCATATTCAGCTGGTAAAATGGAAACCACGTTGCATATGACATCGAAGTCCGGTTATGAATCCATAAATTTTGAACCAAATTCATCATCTTCATTAGGGTCCTATTTGACTAGTGGAAGAGATAATCTTTCTTTCGCTGGTCTTCTTCCTGATTCGACCATTCTTTGGATACCATTTGGGTCAACAGTTTCATCTTCAAGGCTTGTAGTAATGCCTTTTTTAGACCTCTAGTACCTTCTCCATTGAGTCCTTGTCATGGGATTCTTTCCCTTGTAGTTGTTGCTGTAAGCATACTTCTTCGAATCAAAAGTAGTACCATTTTTGTTGTTATCAACAGCATTGGCGCTTCTTTTCACCACATTGTTCTTCCCATGTTGGGTGCATAAGGAACAAAAGCTTTTCTTTGACCACTCTTATTGACATAATTGGTGGTCGAAAAGTTATTGATGAAAGGAATATAACTCTTTGTAAATGAAAACTTAGGTCTATGATCACCAAACCATTCTCTCCTTTTCTTAGGTTTCGGGATAGAACCCTCAAGGCCTTCAGTTACCTCTTTGTCAAATACAGCACTGCATCTACGACAAAGCATTATCTCGGAATTCTTAAGCCTACATCGATTGAGGAAGTCGATCAATTCTTCTTCAGCTGTAGGATAGGTTGTCTTTAACTTCTCGTCGAACTGAGGCTCTGGAGTAGCCTCTTCGACGTGTTCTGCATCTTTAGTGATATCCACCATTTGACATTCTGCAACATCAACTTCTGCTTCCACTTCTGCTTCGACATATAGGTTTTCAACAACATCAATAATTGCTTCGACCATATTGCAGCCTGCAATGTCAGTGTACATCATACTTGTATCTTTCAAACGATCAGAGTCTACTTGCATTTGAGGCTTTGGCTTGTTTCCCAATTTCAATTTGCCTTCATTAAGACCCTTCTAAACTAAACCCCTGAAAAGGGAACATCGTGAGGTGTTATGTCCCAAAAAATTATGGTATTTACAAAAACCTCTTTTCTGACGTTGCTCTAGTGGTGGGATTTTTACTTCCTTAGGTGCTACCACTTGAACATCAGTAACTAAGAGATCATAAATCTCGTCACATTTGGTTACGTCGAATGTGTATGTTTTGGGAACATATCTTTCATTGCTTGATTCGACAAGATTATTCCCATATGAGGGCCTTAACGATTAACACGTATAATGAGGCCATGGTCTTAGTTCAACAATGTCAACCTCCTTTGTTTCGACATCGCCAAAAGTTATGTCGAATTCTTGATTCCTTTCATCTGATTCGATATAAGCAACCTTTTCTCTTTTGTGATATTTTTGAGTCCTGGCTTTCTCTATCGGCTATCTGGGTCATATCTCTCAAGTGTTGAGTGTCTAGTTTCTTCCTAATGAAATAATCTAGTCCATCAACGGCCATTTGGACTAACTTGTGTTCTGTCACTTGAGTGAAACATATTTCCTTTAACAATCTGAAGCTATTGAGATAATCATCAATGGATTGAGTGGAATTACACTTGACACTCCCCAATTCTTTTAGACTTATCTTAGATTGGCCCATGTAGAATTGTTTATGGAATAACCTCTCTAATTGAGTCCAATCTTGGATCAAATGTAGTGTAAGAGTAGTAAACCATGTGAAGGCATTCTTTGTTAGAGAATTTGGAAAGTATTTCAACCTCAAGTTCTCATCATTTGCTAGATCTCCTGCCTCTATCAAATATCGTGCGATATGTTCGACAGTGGACTCACTAGTATCTCCTGCAAACTTGGTGAACTTAGGAATTTTATAACCCCTAAGAAGTTCAGACTGTAACACCAATTCCGACAAAGGAGAAACAAAGTTTGGCCTATGTAGGCCAATACTTAAACCATTTTGAGGCATTATATTTTCAACCAAATTGGCTATATTGTTATGTGCTCCTATGTTTTGTTGTTGGACATTCATAACAACTTCATCAGAATTATTATTTCTATCCACCAAGATCACCTCAGGTTGACCTTGAATTACTGGTTCGACCGGTTGGGGTTGAGGCACATGTTGTGGCCTCTGAACCATTGGTTCGATCAACCGCAACGGTTGTTGGTTTTGAATTTGTGTAACCGGTTGGTAAACCAGTTGTGGAGGTGCAAAGAAATCTGCAATCCTCCCCATTTATGTGGTTAAGGCTTGTTAACTCTGGTTTGTGTCCCTTATCAAAGGATTAAACACGGTACCATTTTGTGATTATTCTCATCCATTTGTTGTCTTAACAAATTCATTGAATCTGTTGTCAACGATGGTAGAGTATTTTGACCAAAAATGCTAGAACTTGAGGGACTATGTATATTGTGCATTGTGAACGGATTTGCTTGATTTGAAAATGCGGACGCACTATTATGTACATTTTCCATCATCGAAGTTGGCATACCAACGAATGTTCCCTAGGAATGTTCTGCATATTTGTATATCAATCATCAACCCTATGCCTGACTAAAGGACAACTTGGAATGTTGGTAGTTGAAGGAACACCAGCAATAAATGGGGGCACAAAGGTTCCCATTTCTGGTCGTGTCATTGGAGAGGACGTAGAAACTGTTGAGGGAGCGGTTACTCCTGTTTCCGTTGAAACTAGCATAGCCATGGTTGCCCCAACAAAGGTCGACACGTTTAAATCCCCCAAAGGAGAAGTCGCTTGTAAAGATTGTGCTAGTGAAGATGATTGTGAAGAGGATAAACTGGCACGAGCCATAGATTTACCACTTCTCAAATGCATACACAAACAATTTGGTGTTTTTAGGAATAAAGTTACCCGGAAATAGTAACAAAATTCTAAAAACAGATCTCACGTGGAAATGGATTTTGAAAAAGTTTTGAAAAAATAGTTTTTTTATGAAAAAGTTTTTGAAAATCAATTGCACAAACAGAGTCCCACCGGGCGTGCCAATTTGTTTACCTGTGTTTTTGGCAAACTACGGGCTAGTTCTAATTATTACAAGCTAGCCCAAACTAGAAATCTCAGGACATGTTGTGCAAAGGTTTTGATCGAAAAAGGTTTGAAAAAAGGGCCACAAGATGCACTCAGGTTGCTTAGAGAGTTGGACGGGTCTTGAAATAAAAGGGCATTGTCTCTCGATAGGTTTGAGATTGCAACTAAAAGCAAGATAAAGTTAAAAGAAAGGGTAAAATTTTAAACGCATAAACTTTAAAGGAATGTAAAATTCATTGCATTAAAAAATAAAGGTGGTCTACAAATCAGTTTACATACATTCTGTATAACTCGTTTCCCTAAACGCCGGTAGTTTGAGTGTTGTACAATTCTATAAATGATTTATGACCCATTTTCCAACTTGAAAACACTTATTTATACTAGAAAACCTAACTAGCGAACCACTAACCCCATGATCAGCACTTCCTCCATCTTGGACAACCGTTCGTCCCCACGTTTCCACTAAGGGAACCGCTCTTGAGCTTGAAATCGTGTCTTTCCCGCCTTGATTGCTTAACTTTGTCGTGATTGTACCTTCAGCCTTCCTCTGTCGAACTTCTGATTATGCGCGCTAGGCTTGCCATCTTGTCGAAATCCTCAAATATAAATGAGAAAGCCTTTGATTCTTGTAAAGTTGAAGGTCAACCAAATGTTGACCATATTAAATGAGCCTGTCAAAATTACAGGCTAACACCGGCTTCCTCTAGAACTGTTCCAGTTCTGAATGAGAAATTATGAATGAGGAAGGCGGTATTTGTAGGCAAAGTTTCCACCTGAACTTGGGCTAAAAACGCAAGCTTTCTTCCATAAAAAGTCACAAAACTGTGACATTTTTGGCAATCAAACCAGGTGCCTACCGCCCCTTGCCATGCGCCAGGTGCATGTGCCTTGCATGTCAGGCGTCTGGCGCTTCATTCCATGTGCCTAAAGATGTTGAGTTCTGGTTAACCTTCTAGTAGATCTTCCACCATAGTCTTTTAAGCTTCCCAATCCCTTTTTGAAGCTCTTCATATGTTCCTTCTTCATGATAAGAAGATCCTGCACACTTTAAGATATGTTTGTATACCAATTGTTATTCAATACTTTGTTACCATTAAAACCCAAAAGAACTTGTGTGAATCATTCTTGTTCTAACAATCTGAACATCAATAATTCTAACCATATCTTAGTTAGGGGAAATAATAAAGTTTATAATACAAGATTCGTAAAATTAGACGAGAAATTAGCAACTATAGCCCTCTATTTCTATTATCAGTTAGATACCCTAGGTTAGTCACACTCTATAAGATATTTGCATATAAAAATTAAATAGATCTAGAACATATTTGAATAAAAGACTTGAATTAATTTTATTGAACAAAAAAATAAAGGTTTAGTTACTCATGGTAACTAAAACAAATTACAAAAGAAAACATACTCAAAGAACAAAGGTTGAGGAAAGACTCCTCCTTTGATGCTCCTAATGCTTACCTTCATCTTGAACCACCAAGATTCGAATGAGAATTTTTTAATGAAGGCTTATGTATTTGTGGGCATATTTCCATTTGGGTTTGGGTTGAAAAACTAGATTTTTTGGCCAAACACGTATGAGAAAAATAACAAAATGTTAATATTTCCAAAAAAAACTCACGCGCCTCGCACTGTTTTGCACACCCAAGGCGCATGGCACCTTCTTTCAATGAATTTTTGTATTTTTATTTGTTTTTTAAGTTCTTTCTTCCTTAATTACATAAAATACCTCTTTGAAGAACACCTTTCACTCATAATGATTCATTATAAAATTTTGCGGTTCAAAGCCAAAGGCGAGCGATCATAACATCAAAGAGGAGTGTTTTCCTACTACCTTCAATTTGTTCTAGAGTATGTTTTGTTTTCCCATGATTATATATTCATTTATCATGAGTAACTAAATACCTTAATATTTGGGTTCTAAGATAAACCTTTACTTATTTGTTTGATTTTTATAATGCATGATTTGTTTTTTCAAGTATGATCTAAGTTACATTTAATTTACATATACATTATGTTCAAGTATGATCCTTCCACCATAATATATGTGGAAGGATAAGTTTGTAGTTTATGTAGTCCTTTGATTATATCTGGTATGGAGCAATCTGACATCTGGAGAGCCAAGAATCTTTGGCAAATGAGGTTAACCATTGTCTATATAGTCCTTAGTTCATATTTGAAAGGAAACATGCATTAATCCAGCAAAGTGTTAAATCAAACTGGGTTTTAGAATAATTTCTCTAAAATTTTGATGATAACAATGTATGAAAGAAAAATTGGGTAATCTAATGTTTGTTCAAGTGTGCATGACCATGTAATTACATTTTGAATCTAAGACACATCACCACCGTAGCAGAAATCATCGCCGTCACACCGAAGCACTTTCCGCCATCATTGCCTGTCATCTATCCTCACTTGACAGATCAAAAACTAATAATTCATAAGCACATCAACAAATTATCAAAATTATTAAAAGTACATAATCAAGATAAGATTATAATACACTTCACAATGAATATTATATTGAAGATATGCATATTAGATTGAAGTTATGCACTTCAAATTATGTATCATGATAGACTTTTAGATTGAGAATTTCTGAAAATGCCAAATTTATAATCAATGGAGCCTTCAATTGTTTGTGAGTAAGAAGATCAAATTGAACTTTCATAACACATAACTCAATTGAGATTAAAACGCTCACCTTTGGAAGAAGCCTGTCCACCAAGACAAGAGTCCACATCACACAAAGGATAAAATAATGACTAGTTTCTTACTTGTTAACCAAGAGAAACAAAGCTCCACCCTTGCTATATAAAAGACATCATTTAAAGGATCACGACATCTCACTGCATCATATCAGATCAAGTTACAAAAGATTTTAACATATATTTTTGAGATCATAATCAATTTCAAGTTCAAAATCATATTCAGATATCATACGCAATTTCAAATATTCCCAATCTTACACTATATCTGCTTAAATCCCCAAGTGTATTTCATATATTAGAATCACTTATTCATCAGCGTGAGATCAGAAATAAGAAAATGATCAATACATAGAAAGATATTAATGAATTCAATAATTGGAAACAATTATTGAAGATTTGGCTACACAAAGTTTAGGTTTCATCATATTTGAACTTCAAACAATTAACTAAGAACAAGAACAATAGTTAGGGCAAGTTTATAAGAAAGAACTAAAAACATACTGAAAATATGTTTACTTATTTACCATACAATACAAATATGAATGGTGACCTGGGATACTAGTTTATCACTCTTCATTTTACCATCTATCAGTAGTAAATGGAATTATAATCAATGAATAATTGATAAAGTTATGTGTGTTTCCTCTTGAATCAAAAGGAAACCTATATTAAGTCAACCTATATTTTTTTAAGCAAATGTTTCAATCCTCCTTCAAAATTGGAGGGAGAAAATGGGAAGTGTCTGGAAAAGTTATGGGAAAGTTATGCAACGTCAAAAGTAGTTGTTTTCTCTTACAAATTGCTTTGGTTCCATCTTCCAAGAAGAAGGAACTTGACCATTAAGGGGGGTCTTCCAAGAAGAAGGAACATCAATAGGGTGAGCTTGTTGTGTATTTACAAAGCTTTTGTGCTCAGTTTAGAAGGGGAAGGGGTCAGATAGCTAAGCTAGGAATGATAAATATTCTGACATTTTCAGAAATTTAAGCATACCCAGTTTGCATTAAATTAACTTTTTTTATATTTAAGCGATTTATTATAAATCGTAATTGAAATATGATGTCAAAATAGAGCATATCTAATTGGTCTATTGGTTTGTTAGTCTATCAAAATGGATTAGCCATTTAAGTTGAATTACATGTCATACAAAATTTTCGAAAAGATCGCACTTAAGGATAAACATAAGTATTTGACACCCAAGCCTTGAATATTTTAACCACGTTATACTTGGATCTTGCAAAGCCTGACTCGATACAACACATGGATGGGTCCACTCTAAGCCCAAGTGTGGCTATAACCACGCTAAAAAAAATTCAATTTTTTTTCCACATGAAGGATGTCTAATAGAGCAATTGAAAGATGGACATCTTTTTTCAAAGCAATAGGAGGAATATAATGATAGAGAAGGTTGACTCCTCATTTTATTCAAGTTAACAATTGGTAGAGTTACAAATAGATGTGAGCTGATAAAATTAACCCTAATAAAACCATTTAAAACTTTTTTTTTTTAGTGAAATAATACATGGTCTTCAATTTATTGGGAAATTTTTTGACACTGCTATTTTAACGACACCAAAACATTAGTTCTAGATCCGCCCCTATACAAATGATAGGATATTTTAGAATAAGAAGTGCTGACTCAATTAGTTCTAAAAGGTAGAATGACTCATCTTAATCTAGAATGAATCTTTTGGGCATATTCTATTAGTTAGTTACTAAGTAATGTTATTGTTTAGCCATTGCAGTTATCTTATTATGAGTATGCACAAGTCTATATAAACATTGTATGTCTCATGGATTAGAATGAATGAAAAATATAATGAATTTTCTTTCTTTTATCTTTAGTTTCTCTTTCTAAATTCTAAAGTATGATTCATAATCGAATTGAGCCGTATCCATTTGCAAGCAATTAGATGATATGTTTATGATGTGATGAATTGCCAATTGGAGCACCTTTGTATGTCCCTTTGTGGTCATGTACAAAAAATAAAAAATTCTACCTACCCTACGAAATGGACAAATGTGGGATACGGATTGTGAAAGAATTTTCTCCAACGAGACAAAGTAGGTAACTCCATTAGTTTTAAATGTTTTCTCATCAAATACACATAGGTTACTAAGGTAATAGAATACTACAATATATACTTAAAAGTAATTAATCTCTAGTTAATTTTCATTGCATTGCATTACTTGGTGCATTATCTCACGTACGATTCATGTTATTTCTTTTTTGTTTAACAAAAGCTCGACGTATAATTTCAACTAAACATACAAAATGTTAATTAATACACAGTCAAGTAGCATATATAGAGTAAAATAATACTGGTTAATTACGATTAACCAATGTGTCGTTGGCGTAAAATCAAAGTTCACCTTCAAAAGTTTCTCAAAATGTATGTATCGGCTTCATTTGCAAAATATTTTACACGTTGAAGAAAACAAAATGTATGTATCGGCTTCATTGCAAATAAATATTTAACACGTTGAAGAAAATTTGGATAAATATACGATGAAGTCGGAAGATGAGTGTATTAAAAGAATGAAGTATAGTACTATATATGTTACATATATGTACTATTTTTTGTGTAAGCTATTGTACATGTATACATGAAACTTGCGTGTGAAGTTGCTCGAAAACAAAATCAAATAGAAACTTGACAATGAACATCATCACATAGAAAACCATAGTTAAAAGACTTCGTTGCATTTTTAGTCGGTAATTTGGAGTTTTGTTAGGTAACAGTATTCGTCAGCAAAATTTGTTTAGCAAAATTTGGAGTTTATGTTATTAATGTAGATATTGTGAGTTTGTTCACAAATGCATTCTTTTTTAACGACTTTGAATTTGTATTGTATGGATATATTCTATCAATTTAAATGAATGTCGTTTATTTTTGTAAAAAAAAGATGGACTATATTACATGCATGGCATACTAAAATAATGATATCTAAAGTACAATTTATTCTCATTAAAATTCATTTCAAAATCGTCAAGTACCGTACAGGGATGGCCTAAGGGTCAAGCAACCCAAGCAAGGGCTTTAGGCCTCAAAATTTTTGGTGAAAAAAAAAGACCTCTAAAAAATTAATTTGGTTATAAGTATATTATATCACAGATAAATTACAGACATTTGCATAGTTTAACTGGTTACCAAAGAGGCCTCAAATACTCTTGGTCATGAATTCAAATTTTGGTCCCCACAAAATTGTTTTTATAAAAAAATTATGTAAAAAAAATATATTTTTAAAGGCCACGTTAAATTTTTTCCTTTAGGCCTCTTAATCTGTTGCTCCGGTACAGATACCGTAAGAAAATAAAAAATTTAATTCACATGACAATGATTCAATTCATAAGATTGTGAGTATAGAAGCTTTCAAAGCAAAGTTGGAAACTCTTGTCTGACTCTTCTTCACTCCTCACCCGTGTTCCCAAAGCCAAATAGTTCATGCGTAGGGATTTTTTGGATGTCCCTCTCGATCATAATCCAAGCTATACTTAGAGGAGTCTTTGGAGTACTCAACATTTACTTGCCTTGGGTTATAGATGAAAAATTGGTGATGACTCTAGAATTAATGTGTGGAAAATACTTGGCTTCGTAATCAGCCTTCTCTCAATCCCTCCACTCCTCCACCGCCCCTTTATGAGGAACTCACAGTCAGTCACTTAATGAATTTAGATATGGCTTTCTGGGACCGCAACTTAGTGCTCTATATTTTTAATCATTCAGATGTCGTAACCATTCTCTCCACTCTTCTTTATAATCGTCAAAGTGAAGACTGCCATATCTGGAATTCAACACTTAATGGCTTCTATCCTTGAAAATCTGCATACATAACCTACATCGATCTCTAGCATGAACCATCCATGACACATCTCACCCCTTCTTGGAAGCTCCTTTGGAATTTAAAGGTCCCACCAAGAGTTCGTTACTTTGATTGGCTCATCAGAGTTTGCCTACCCAGTCTAACATTTTCGTTCATGGTATTCCTTGCAACGACCCGTGTGTACCTTGTGATCTTTTTATATAGTCTCATATGCGCACCTTTTTTATTTGCACACAGGCCACTGCTTGTTGGGAAATAATTGGCATTGACAGCTTGCTCCGAAATATCGTACAAATGGTAGATAATATTACGGTTGTGCTATTTGATTTACTTGACAAGTTACCGGAACAACAAAGGCTAACAACTGCGAAGACTCTTTGGAGTTTGTGGAAGAGCCGCAATCTAAAGCTATGGGAATCTATCGTTACTACCCTTGCTACCATCATATCTCGTGCCCATGATGTTCACCACGAGTGGACCTGCATGCTAAAGGTGAAATTCACTCAGCCTAATTCGGACAACAATTCCATCATAGGTTATTGTATGTTCTTTCGATATTCATTGGGGCAAGTTTTACTTGGAAAATCAAATTTCTGCTACTGTTCTTGAAGTGGGAACTATTGGGCTGCTAGAGCCTATGAAGATGGCTATTTCCAATGGCATGCATAATGTTATATTTGATATTGACATTAGATCCTTAGTGAATGCACTCTACTCTACTATTGTTCCCCTCAATGAATTTGGAGACCTTATGATTCAATGGAAAAATATCTTGTTAAGTAATCACGACTTTGTGGTGTCGTTTGTTAGGAGGCAAGTAAATAAAGATGCTCATAGTATTGTTAAAGCCGCCTTATCTCATCTTCGCCCATTTGTTTTCCATGATGTTCCCACTACTATGTACTCTCTTAGTATAAATGAAATGCAGTAATTTCGCCTTTGCTAAAAAAGATATTGTGAGTTTAAAATTTACGATCAATTGTGGAAAAAAAGATTGGTCAGAATGTTAGCAAAAAAAATAAGAAAATAGATCAATAAAATCATTCTAATCAGAAACTGTTTTAGGTTATATTTTTTCGGATTGCAAAAATTTATTGAGTGATGATAACGGAAAAGAGTGTATTAGTTCTAGCTATTTGTGTTAAGATATTTTGTAACTTGCAACGGAAAAATTTACTATTGTGTTTTTCTGCTCTATTCTTTGCATGTTTTGTGCATTTTTTTTTTGTGTTAAACTACCCTTCGATTCTCAAGGGAATGGGCTTTGGTAACATGAAATACGTTCGAAAGGTAAATAAAGTCTAATAAAAAAAAATTATTTCATATATGAATCGAATTCGTTTTCTCCTTAACAATTCACCATTTTGTAAAGTTATTAACCCTTTTGTGCATGTTTAATATAGAGTCTATTAATATATTTGCATTCTCTTAAAAAAGAAAATGTTTTAGGTTATAATTAAACATTTAATTAGGTTTCCTTGGGGCTAACACTCCATGCATGATCTATTAACGATATATTATTAATGTTGAATTACTTTACCATAATACATTGTCAATTAATAAAGCAAGAGACAACGATCATGTCATACCATGTGTTTTTCCCACCTTTTTCTTGCCTAATTCTTATTGAACTCAAGGTAAATAAAAGTAAACAGTGTAAATAAGAATCTCACCTAGTAGAGACAATTTTACCAATTTTAACCCGCAACTGTTAACGTGATGCTACCAGTTTACCAAAAAGCAAAGCATCTTGGGCAGAAGAAAATTATGACCCCATTGACTACAATACCCTTGAGGGTGACTTTACATCCTCATTATCACCTTTATAAAAAAGCTGCTTCAAGTGAAATTTATTAAGTTCTTGCACAGTCACAAGTATGGGTACTATGGTCTATTAAGAAACACATCTATGAAAATATTAAATAGTCATAATTTCATTGAAAATGAGTTGGCATTGTTGAGAAATTTCTTTATAAATAAATTATCTATTATATACTATATGTAAAATAAATAGGCTTAAAATACATGAGTTTGGGTTGACTTTTTCATTACATATGTTACCCTTCACTTAACTATTTTATTTATTATTTGTCAATTAATAATGTTATTTTAAATCTAAATTAAAAAAATTAAATTCTATTAAAATATGAAATATCCACTAAAATAGAAACAATATTATATACGAAGGGGCTTGAGATTTTGGTCTGAATTTTTTATAATTTCAATTCTACCCTTAAATAAATTTTTCAATATTAATTTTATATTGTTGGTGGTATTGAAAAAGATAAAGATTTATAATATATTCGTTAAACTATTGTTGTTATTAAAAAAAGATAAACACGATATTTTGGGTTTGTTACAATTTGAAAGTCATAATATTTGTACTCATAATTTTAATCAAAATAAAAATTTCATATAAAATACCGTTCAAAATTTACACGCGTTAAGCCAATGAAAAGAGCGAAAAGTTGGCAAGTGAGTGCCCGTCTTTTCCCTAGTTGTATATAAAGAAGACTTAAAATACATGAGTTTGGGACTTTTTCATATGTGACTTTTTCATTACCCATTTTACCCTTTATGTAAACTTTGTTTTTTGAAATAACCCTTTATGTAAGCTATTTTATCTACTATTTTATCTTTTAATAATAGTATTTTAAATTTTAATTAAAAAAAAATCTCATTAAAATAGGAAATATCCCACTACAATAGGAACAATATTATCAATGAGATTTTAGGTTGAGTTTTTTTTTATAATTTCAATTATACCCTTAAACAAAATTTTCTAACATTATATTGTTGATGTTAATAAAAAAGATAAGAATTTATAATACATTTGTTAAATTATTGTTGTTATTGAGAAAGATAAATATGGTTTTTTGGGTTTGTTAAATTTGAAAGTCACATATATTCGTACTTATAATTTTAAGCTTTATATTTTTAACAATTGGTTAATTTATAACTGATGGAGTTTTTATTTTCAATGTCTTATTGATTTATTATAGAATTTTAGAAGATGTAATTTATAATTATTTTTATATTTTTAGTGGAGTCATTTGTTATATATTTAGATTTATTTAAATTAGCTTTAAATTTATATATTTTTACATTGTTTATGTGAAGATTTTAATTAATAATTTACAAATAAAAAAATGACGGTCAACCCGCACTGGTCCGCCATAAAACGGGGCAGGTGAGATTTTCAACCCTATTTCTTTAGTTGTTCGCCCCGCTCCGTCCCTTTTTAGACGGGTTATTGACGGGCGGGTTGACCATTTTTGCCATCCCTAAAGAAACTCCATTAAAGGTTGTCTTGGGGAGTGGATGTACCCACTAGCGAGAACGGTGTGATGGAACCACTGTAAATCTCGGATTATAATTATGCGTGGATCAATTTTGGGTCTTTTTGTTGATCGGATTATAAAAGAAAGTATATCTTCATTAAATAATCTAGACATAATTTTATAAAATATTCAAAAAAGAAACATTGGTTATTATTTTTTTACTTAGCATAAATATATAAATTATTTTTTAAAAAGAATTTTTTTATAAAAAAAAAGGGGTTTTGTGGGTACCTGAAAACAGCTTTGATTTGAAGTAGTTTCAAATTATGTTTAGATTCTCATATATTTTTCAAAGTTTTCTTTTTTCTTTTCTCATATTTTTTTCAAAGTTGTAACAATTAACAAACAAAAGAAAATTTCCTCTGAAAAAAACAGATGAAAGTTTATAGCAGTAATTATTTTTAAAAAAATCAAAATGTACAGTCATTAATGAATTAATTGAATTTTTCTAATACGGACATCTTAAAGAGTATTAAAATGTGGATATTATCATTTTTAGTAAATTTAGATAAAATATTATGTCTCTTTTATATTTTTAAAAATTTCGTTGCTTTAAATAAAAGTCGTAACTCCCACCTAGATAGCTTAATTGGTGAGCTCAGGGACATTGAAAAAAAATTAAAATAGAAGGTTCCATATTCGATCTCATAAACTAACATTTCTTTTAAAAAAATTAACATAACCACTATATTTTTTTGGTAGTGTAGCATAACCATTATATATGTTTCCTAACATTTGCAATACCCATAAAAAATATAGATAAAAATAAAAAGAAATAATTGTATATAGAATATATACTCCTACTGTTCCACATTTACAAAGAAAAAAATCGCCCACAAGTAAGGGTGTAAGTGGTATGGATGAAACTGATAAATTGAAAATTCAAATCGAACTAAATCGAAAAGTATCTGACCTTGTTTGATTTGGTTCAAAATCGAACAAAATCAACGTAAATCAATCTAGTTTGTTTCGGTTTTCGGTTTTAATCTTGAAATCTAAAGAACCGATGAACCGAACCAATGCTAACTCCACTCTTCATTTTAGTAATATTATCTAGGGGTGTTCGCGGTGCAGTGCAGTTTGGTTCGGTTTTGAGGTTAAAAGTCATCTGAACCGCAAGATAAAAAAAACATGCGATTTGGTTTGGTTTGGTTGGATTTTAAAATGAAAACTGAACCAAACCAAACCGATGCGGTTTGGATTGGTTCGGCTGTTGCGGTTTTTCACGAGACAATACAATTTTTTTTTCAACAATAAAATCAAGTTACAAGTTAAAAACAATTTATTTTCTACGTTGTTTCAAATTTGATCAAACATTACAATGTTTCACTCTACATAGACAAAATTAAAAACATGGACAAAAAACAATTATCTTCCATAAGAAATGCAAAAGACTAATATTTTACCAATTTGTAAAAGTTCTCATTGACTTTATATAATTTAACATATATCTAACATAAACATATATGCAAATGTGCATGTAGAATTGAATCAAAGCATATAAATACATTTTTAAAATTAAAAGCATATATAAAAGAAACAAGAGAAAAAACATGTCTTAGTCAAAAAAAAAAAGAGAAAAAACACGCCATTCTATAAAATTTCGCATTGAATTTCTATGAGTGTCAATGTTAGGTGATTATGTTTAATTAGTTTTTCTCTTAAGTTGTGGTTTGATTTGGTTGCTAAAATAAAAACCTCAAACCAAACCAAACGGTTGAGTAAAATGATATGAATACATCCGAACTAATTGCGGTTTTTGTTTTGGGTTGGTTCGGTTTGCGGTTTTTCTTTTGGGTTGATTTGGTTTTGAACACCTCTAATATTATCTCTCCTCACACACTTATGATTAAGCTCAAAATTAAAGCCCAACATAAAATACTCTTTCATTTGTTCATTTTCTCCTATTATTATCTCATTTCTTCACTCATACTATATTTCATATTGATCATATTAATTGAAGGGTTTTGCTAGAAGCCACCCATGAAAGTGTCTTTTAGCAACCCACACCTCAAGGTGTGATTTTCACTTTTTAGTTATAACTTTGCTAAAAGACACCTTCATAAAAATTAGTTGGTGTCTTTTAACAAATACTCATAAAATAACTTGCTAAAAGACACCTTCATAAAAGGTGTCTTCTAGCAAAACCCTTAATTGAATACTATATTTTGGCTTGTTTAAAAAGAAAAATATCATTTTCAAATTGCACTTATGATAAGGAAATATATCAAGGTCTAATAAGAATAGATTAGTGAAATTATAATTTTATATATTTCTTTTAGCTTCTTAAAAAAAATATAAATTATTTTGAAATTGAGAAATAGGATTTTCTTTATTTGTTTTGGGTTTTTAGATAGAATAGGATTATGTATAGTGTGTGATATATATTGAAGAGAGAGAATTATGAAGCTTACGTGTGTATTGGGGGGGCTTGGCCAGTATTTATGCATGCAAAGAAAAAAAAATTACTGTGTAAAGAAATAATGAAAGTTTTTTGTTTCCTTGTGGGGATATTTCCTTTTTAATTTCTTCATGGAGCCCATTTGTGTGGGATCAAGTTTCGAGCTTTGTGATTGGGTCACACACTTCTCTCTCTTTTTGAAACTTCATCACTGAGGGCTATTAAAGACAATCCCTTCTGAATATCATGGTTGGAATCACACATACATACATAGGAACCCAGAGAGAGAGAAAAAAAATAAATAAAGTGTGACAAAAATAAATAAAAAATAAAAAGTTGATTTTTCAAAAATAAATAAATAAATAATAAAGCTGAAAGTTTAAAAGCAAGTTAAAAGAAAGCTGAGAGGATACCGAAAGGAACATAGAAAGAAAGAGCTTTTGTTTTTCTTTCTTCTTCTTCTCTTCTTTCTTTTCTTCTCTCTTTCAATGATCTTTTCTTTCACTTAATTTCTATAGCCTCAAAACATAGCTATACTATAGTTATAGGCTATTCTATTCTATATATCATATACTTTATATATCAAAATTTCTTGCTTAATTTTGCTATATTGAGTTTAGTTACCATGTTAGCTAATAGCTTATCTCCATCTTCACTTCCATCTTCTGAGCCTTTTTCTTGCAATGAAAATGGCACTTCTTCCACTAATAAAAGGAAAAGAAGACCGGCCGGAACACCAGGTTTGTCTTCTTCTCCAAATTCATTTTTCTTTTTCGCACTGGGTTGAGTATCCTTCGTACTTCTAAACTCTAACCAGTGTTAGAGAAAATCTCAATCAATTTTTTAATCATGTGTTTTTTGTTGT
>Ga0315914_1005928_pt1 | contig 17586 bp, 12 predicted proteins | sample MpolenodulesMG_FD_203920 | JGI IMG/M metagenome (GOLD analysis project Ga0315914, IMG submission 203920) | Medicago polymorpha root nodule microbial communities from Los Angeles, California, United States - elongated nodules | ecosystem: Host-associated > Plants > Roots > Nodule | place: USA...
TGTTCCTGTCTTAGTAAAACACTTAAGAGCACAAGTTAAATACCAAAGAATTAATCAAAGTCCATTTAATCCTTAATCATTAAAGTTTATTATCTTTAAAATTAATTTGGGATTTTGCCTCAACAGTATCATGAAGAAGGTTTAATAGGTAAAAAAAGTTACTAGTTAGTGTTAGTTATGTTAGCATCAAAATGATTTTTTCCCTTTCTTATAGTGACTCGCTTTTCTTTTTTTTTCAATTTTCTTTATGAAGTTGTTCAATCTTCACTTTTCCGGAAGATCATTGTGCTCGATCTTTGTTTTTTGTTAACTTCTACGTGATTTCCTTAAGTTTTTTTTTTGTATTGTTTCCCTACATCTTGATTAAGATTCTTCCTCAATATCACATTTTCTCCATATTTTGATTCTACATTCACCACAATGACTCCACATCAAGTTATAGTTCATATTATTCAATCTTCATAGCAAGATACTAATTCGATCTTTTATGTGCATCTAAGTGAAGGACGGAATTTTGTTGTTGTCGCTTCTAAGCTTAATGGAATTGATTATCTTGTATGGAGTCGTTCAATGCAAACGATTTTGGTCCCAAGAACAAGCTTGCTTTTATCAATGGATCAATTATAATTCAAGACCGCACTTGATTTTGAATAGAGTTGTATGAGAAAGGTGTAATTACCTCATTCATTCATGACTGATTAACTAACTTTTAGAACCTATTTCACAAATAATTTTTTATTGATTATGCAGTTGATGTTTGGAAAGATCTCAGATAGAGATTTTCCAAATTTGATAGAATTAGAGTTGCTTCATGTTTGTCTATCAACAATCTTAGCAAGGTTTCAAATATGTGTTAGAATACGTCACTAAGCAACACTTTTCTGATAATGCCTCTTCTTGTGAATTTATGAGTCAACTACAACTATTGGTAATGCTGACGGGTTTACAACTAGTTCGTAAGAAATTTGATCAACTTGTATACTTATTACAAAGAGAAAATTTGTTTTTTCAAGCTTCCACTTCAACTGATCCTGTTTTAAATCATGTCAATGTCTCACTTGTTTCAATTTTTTTCGTAGATATAAACACAAAACATCGACGACGAGGGCGATGCAAAATTTTTATATTTTTTTTTGCATTTAAAATGAACAAATATGTATAAAGATACTATATTAATGTTGGTATTTTAAAAATAACCATGTTGTCCTTGCGAGAACAACATGATTCTCTCCATTATGTTCGATTGATTTAGGCGAAGCAATGAGACTTTCTCAAGCGTTGGAGTGGGTTGCTGAATTGGATTTTGATGATATGAATTTCTCGCTTAATTCTAAAACAGTAGTAAACGTTTTCAATGATGGAAGCCTTCACAATGCTGCATTAGGTGGCATTATTCAGCATTGTAGGCAAGTATTAAGCAATTCTTTTCACAACTCTGTGGTTGCAGTTAACCGAAGGTAAGCAAATAGGGTCACTCATGAATTAACACATACAATCCCGTTGAACGCTAGCTTTCAACTATGTATTGATGTATTGTCATGTATCAATGACTTATTATTTAATGATATTACATTAACTTATTCCTTTAAAAAAAATTATCTTATAAACTTTCTCATTAGGATAGTAAAATTTGCTTATCCATATATAAACACATAAAATCCACAACGAACGCACTACAAATATTAAATGTTTTTTTTGCATATAAAATAAAAACAAATATTTAATAAAAACACTACATTAATTTTTGCATTTTGAAAATACTAATGATTTTTCAAAATTTTATTATATCAATTTTATCATAATGAAAGCTAATATTTATTTTTAAAATATAAACATATAAAATCTGCAACAATCACGATTCATATATTGAACAGATTTTTTTCATATAAAACAAACAAATATTTAATAAAAATAAAAACAATATTACACAACACATGAATTTTTTAATAGTGTTTTTTTTTTAACCTTTTCATTAATTGGGCAATGATAGAAAGCTAACTTTTTTCCCTCTATTTTTTCTTTCGATACATCACTGTGTTTTTCATTGCATCGATTTTCAAGAAAATAGACACGTGTTGCATAAACATTGGATGGTCCACGTATGTTTTGAAAAACAAGAAGAATGTGGTCTGAATCTGAAACACAATATCCCAAAAGAGACCCAAACCCGAAAACAGGGATCCACAACACTCTCTCTTTAACTAACTCACCTATAAATATTTTGCAAAATTAATACTAATATCCTAGATATCGCACATTGGATTAGTAATATACAGAATCTCAACTTGATCAAAATACTTTGGTCGATTTTTCAATTATTTCTCAAACTATACCTCGTTTGATTTCAATTCCGCAATGGGTTGGCTTTCAGACACTGTTGACTCCGTCAAGTCAATTAAATTCAGAGAAGCTTTGCACCAAGTCATCACTCTTGGCATGTCTTCTTCAATTCATATCGGTTAATTATTTAATTAATTAAGTATCTGTGTGTGGCTAATCTTTGTTTTTTTTTATTTAATTTGTTTCAGGGATGATTGTAACATCGGCATTAATAATATGGAAAGGGTTAATGTGTATAACTGGAACTGAATCGCCGGTTGTTGTCGTTCTTTCTGGAAGTATGGAACCTGGTTTTCAAAGAGTAAGCATTATTTTTTAAATATTATTATATTGATTCAGAGTGGACTTTGATTGAAGTCCTGAGAGATGGGAGATTGGCTGAGGACGGCAGCCCCTCCACAAAGTGGTGTTGTACCTGCAAACACTCTGACGATCAGTGAACGATCGCGAGTCAGAGGTTTTGTGGTTTAGAAAATTTGTACTTTACTCGAAACAGAGTTAGCCTTTATAGGAGGAGAATTAGGGTTTTCAAATAGAAACCCTAATTGGACAGCTGTCATGATGTGATCATGATCACGCGGCCCTAATTGTATCTTCGGACTTGCTTAGGTGTGCCTCTAGGGTACGTTCATAGTTCTGTTGCACGAATACTTCTGATTGAAGGCGTGCCCCGGTGTTCGGCACGTGACACTGACACTTGTGATTACATTGAATTATGTCATTTTCTATAAAAAAAAAATACTGGTGTCGATGTGTCTGTGTCCGTGCTTCATAGGTCCATAGCATAGTCTATACTCTGTAGTGGGTTGCTACCTTCGCGGAAGACCTGTTGGTCTCTTGTTGATTGTGCTTGGCCCAAGCCGAAACATATAAATAAATTAAATGAAATTATAATATATATGCATATTATTATTTTGATTTTTGAGATTTTATTTAGGTTTTATTTTGTGGTTTTTGTTTAATAAAAACTTGTGGTTGATTTGGTCTTACAGGGTGACATTTTGTTCTTGACCATGAGCAAGGATCCAATTCGTTCAGGAGACATTGTGGTTTTCAATATAGATGTATGTGCTATTCCATTAATTGATGAATCTACCGTTATTTTTTTTTTTCTGTACAATTTTAAGTTGCTTAGAAATATTTTTTATGATTATATGGGGTCGTTTTATTACATAGATGTAGATAATGATAAGATAAATGCCACAACATACATTTTGACAACACTTGTTTTTGTTGAAATCTCATGTTATATTAACTAATGGAATGCTGGTCTGGGTTGTTTATGGGTATGGGTCTTCTCTATTTCTAAAAAGAAATTGAGAGCTGATGATCAGCTGTCTACAATCAATGTTGTCAAATTCTGCTACGCCATAGTGTTATAGTACCGATGTAGCAGCTATTTGTACCAAATAGTGTATCACAGAACAATAGCAATTTATTCAATTTTTTCTACACTATAGTGCTATAGCGTCACTATTGCCGCTATTTGACAACATTGCTTACAATAGTTTAGGTTGTAAATTAATACATTTCAAGAATTTTCGTGACATGACTAGGCCCTTATACTTCCAATTTCATAGTATTGTAGCTCTCTGTTACTTTTCATAAATGCAGACAATCACTCTACTTGTTGTTTAGAGTCTTACTCAGGCTTGCGTGATATTTCACTCAATAGTAAAGAAAAAGTTGAAAAAAAGTGAAAAGATTTTGCCGATAGCATTAATCTTTTAACCTAAAACACAACCACTACCTGGAAATACCTTTGCTTTCGATTTGGTTGGCTAAAGGAAAATGTTTCATACTGTGAATCTTGTCAACATTGACAACATAAAACATAATAGCGACATGTGTTAGAATCACATGTAACTGTATCTATTTTAATCATTTTGCTAAGCAAACTTTTAAAAAAGATTTACCTTTTCCCTTATATTTAGCTGCATAGGTGTAATTTCCCCCCTTTATCTTTAGTAAGTCTGAGGAACCATCATCTATTGAATTATGATCCTATTTCTCCCTCCCTTGCACTCAAAGAATTGAGGGATCTATAATAATGTATTGTTGTTTGGTCTTGAATGTCTTTATATACTATATAATTTTTATTTTTATAAACCAGAAAAGGCCATTCAATGTGTCTATGAAATGTGTGCATTGGTTTTGGTAGATTTATTTATCTTTGATGTGCTTGCATCTATATATTTTGCTCATAAATATCCGCTCATTGTACAGGGACGTGATATTCCAATCGTTCACCGTGTAATTAAGGTATGTATGACATATATTTTCTGTTCCAAGTTATTTTAACATGTTGACACTATCTGATAAGTCATATATCTTCGAAGAGGTGTTATGCACACAAATGGTAATTCTAAATATTCTCAATATGTTGGTGATCATTTTCCCCCATGGTTCATTGAATCAGTAAAGCTGAAGCCTTTAATAAATGGAACTCATAATCTTCAGAACATAGAGAGTAATGGTTTAACCATAATATCTCACAAGTTTCCGTGTTTTACTTGGTAACAAAATATACTCCTCATTTAATCAGATTGATAATTGCAGAACCAAAGGCTCACTACATGAACTTCTAGATTTTTCAATTAGTAGACATAGTTGACTTCTTTCCCCACATATTTATCTGCTGGCTGAATCTGTCTTTCAAAGTATAATGTTGCTTGATCAGTCTTCGTATCACCTAATTTGTGGATGTTATTTTATTTTAGGTCCACGAAGGTCAAGATACAGAAGATACTTATTACCTTACTAAAGGTATAACCAATGTTTGTGCAAATTATAATATGTCTATTATATTTCAATTGTCAGCTGATGGTTATTGCAATATCTTACCATTTTGCTTTTTCTTTTCTTATATTTTATAGTCACCATTACATTCAGTACTATTAAAGTTTCTGGTTTGTAATTGGTTTTCATGCTGTAAATTTATTGTTTTTTACATTGATAAGTCCTCCTTAACATCCAATGACCGAACATACTCATTTCCTTATATGCATGGTTATGTATTTCAGGAGACAATAATCCTACAGATGACAGGGTTTTGTACAATTATAACCAGGATTGGTTGCAGAAAAAGCATATTATGGGAAGAGCTGTCGGGTAATTGTTTTTCTCTGTTGTGGAATATCATCATTTACATGTGTTCATGCTGAACATTAGCACATAGCTTGACCTATCACTTATTTATTGGGTACACAGATGGTTACTTTTGTTATGTAACCCTCATTAGTTGAATCGTTTATTAAGAAGAGAATCCGTTAAAAGGTAGAGGATGTTGTCTTGGGTATTGAAAATGAAATTAGGGCGGGAGATTTCCATGTCTCCTGAATACCTGGAGATTGATTAATTTTCTTTCTTTCGTTTTCTCTTCTTAATCAATGGTTGGGATGCTGGCCAACCTCATTGGTACGGTAACGAGAGCTGCTTCTATCGATAAACCATATTTTATTTTCATATTGTGAACCTATATCTATAAACATTTTATTGAGCAGATGAAGGTCTATAACTGTTAAGTAGATTCTATCTTACACACACCTCCCTTTTTCTGGAGATTAGCATTATCTGCCAGTAAGTAGGGTTTCAACCAATTGATCAGAGTAATCTTTTTGTAGTTAGTTAGTTAAATTTAGTCCTGTTTGTACTTTGTTGGGTTTGAAACATTACTTACAATGTATGTTTCATATTCTTCCCATTTAGCTATCCTTGTGCAAAATCCATTATTCCACAATGTAAATGGTTGTTTGCTTATGGAGAGAAATCAAGGAAAGAGTAAAACTTATTTTACAACAGATATATATCGATTGAAAAATGAGAAGAAACTTAATTAATTCAAATTTCTAGGTATAGGAATGAGGAGCTAGTTAATATCTGGAATGTCATATAAATTTTCTACTTGACATTAGTTCACTACTAAATCCATTTCTTCTTGCTTCTGATGTGATCATATGTTTCTGAATTACAGAACAATTTATTTTATTTTTTCTAAGATGTTCAACTACATTGATATTTATGCAGATTCTTACCTTATGCTGGTTGGGCTACAATAATTATGTCTGAAAAACCTATTATCAAGGTTTGTTCTTCTATCTAAATTATTTAAGGCAATCATTGCTGGTTCTAAATCATGTTGTTTTCTATACAAAAAAAGACGTAGTTTTATTTATATTGATAAAGTTGCACATACCCCCTCTTTAGTATCTTGTTGAAGACATTAACCTTCTCTCAATTACACATACATTCCTTCTAATTCTATTATGTGAAAAACTATAGGGGATGTTTGTTTCATTTAAACAGAGAATTAAGAGGAGGTGTGTGCATTTTTCCTTTTTCAACCGCATTCTCCTTCCTCTCTTCGGACTATTTTCTCTCTTTGGTTCTCAAATTCACATATGCTAAGGCATACTGGCTAATTCTATATCAAAACTAACATTTAAAATGTTAATTTGTCATTGTTTCCTTGCAGTATGTACTAGTAGGAGCATTGGGGCTGCTGGTTTTGACATCAAAGGAATAGGCTAAGAAACAATCACATACAGTAGAATGTAAAAGAATCTCAGAATATTTTTGATGTTATTGATGAAAATAAATTATATTTTCATCATTGCCTCCTTATTGGAATAAAGCCAATTCAATATATAAGCATTATTGTTTGACGGCGTTGGCCAAGGACTAGTAATGAGGAAACTGCTTTTGTTGCCATGGTTTTTAAAAATCAATTTTATGATTTCTTCTTAAAACCAACTGTCATTTTAAATTTAAATAGTGAACGTATAAAATTTGATAATTTTTTTGAGCAAGTAAAATTTGATAATTATTATAAGAGAAAAATTGACAATCAGGGGAATGGAGGAGGCACTTCAAGGCTACCTTCTTGGTTTTCTAAGCAAAGATCATGCTATCATTTTATTTATTTTTTTATGAAAACTACATTATCCATTAACAAAAATTTGGATAAAGTTACTTATATTTAGTTGACATCAATCGAAATCATTTATTTGTCTTTCACTGTTTATGTTATAGATAGTGAAAGGAAAATTAATGATTTTGATTGGTGTCAACTTAACATAGGTAACTCTATCCACATTTTGTTGATGGGTAAATACGAATTTTCCTTATTTTATTTATTTATTGTTTTCGGTTTTTTTAAGATAAAAAAAAAAACTTCCATTCATAGATGAAAAATCTACCACTGATCAAGATCAAACCAAAGAAAATAATTTATAAAAAACATAGATAAGAAGGTATGCCCTAAACGAGTAAAACGAGTAGTAGAAGAGAGTGTTGAATTTGCTATGCATGGAACGGTGTGGTTAGTTGGAGTTGTTGGCATAAACCAAACATATAAATCGATCTTTGGCACCTGATATGTGTATATCAGCATGTTTGCAGAAATACTTCAAATGCTCAATCTTGCAGCACCCTATCATCTGGCTCAACAACAATAACAACCAATTGATCTGGTGCACGATCATGCATTTTGCGCATATTCTCCTCCATGAACTTTGTCACATTCTTTAACTTTTCAACCAAATCAATTTGAATGCCTTGTTGAAACTTACAGAAGAGTTCTAGAGATAGTCTTGAGTTTCTATACGGATAACAATTGATGAGTGTGTACACGGTGGCATGTTTGGAGGTCACCCATGGGAATGTTGGTGGTACTGTCACACTCTTAACTAGTCGTTTCTTTGCAACGGGTTGATGCTTTGGTAGAATACGTTGACGTCGTCCCAGCACCTTGCTAGTGGTAGTAGAAGAAAGACAAACATCTTGTTCTTGTTCTGGACGATTATCTTTATGGAATAATTTGGAGATTAGGTCAGGATTATCAGGGTCAGAGTCAAAATTAGGAAGAGTAGTGATGAGTTGGGAATAGAAGAATGTTCGTGGATTAACAGGGAGGCACGTGGGAGGTGTTAATGGTGTGTATTCAAAAGGTAATGGCCTAGGGTGTGAGAGTGTCAGCCATGATTCATTCATAATTTAATCACATGGAAGTGCAGCAGCACCATGGTTCATCATCTTTGAATTCAAGAATGTTTGTGTATGAACAGAAAGGCACGTTAATGGTGTGTATTGATATGGTAAAGGCGAAGGGGACGATGATGATGATGGAGATGGATGTGAGAGTGTAAGCCACAATGCAATTTTCATGATATAGAGCATCATCATCACATGAAAACACGGTATGATCACCATGGTTCATCATCTTTGAGTTATCACTGATGAGTTGTTTCTTCATGTTTTTCAGTCAATGTAATTTTAGTTAGTTAATTGAAATGTTTCTTGGTTAGTTAGTTAGTTAATATTTTGTTAGACATTTTAGAAGAGAATGTATGATTTTCTCAAAGAAAAAGCAGAGGAAATGTGCTTCAATATTATAAATAATGCGCTCCTTGTAAAATCATAACTAAGTGAATACATGTACAAATTTTCAATTACTGCATCAATGGCTGGCACTGACAGTTCCCCGTGGAAATCTACCAATTTCTTACGGAGAGAATTGGGAAAGGAGGTGCATTCAAATGAAGGTCATTTGAATTTCAAGATGTCCCTGACATGGTGAGCGGAACCCTAAAATTAGAGACACTCACTCTCATCAATACCCTCAACGGTCTCTTTCCCATGTGCTCGATAACCATTCTCTAACAAATATCACAGTTGGACATCATCTCCTCACAACCTCACGCTCATCAGCCATGGTCTCTACCCCCCAGTTACATACTTCACATAGAGGGCACGCTATGAAACAAGCTAGGTTTTCCCTTCCACTGCTGGATCTCGGTCTCAAATGGCCTCCTTGGAAGCTCCCTGAAAGAGAAGGGCTATTTTGGATAACCTGATTTTAAACTGTCTTCCAATCAAGGGATTATTTTGGACACTACTGACACCACATACAATCGAAATGTGGCTGCATTGAACCCAAAATTTTACCCGTAATCGGATAGATAAAGATACGGTGGTTCCTCTTATCTTCATTGTCACTGATCGTGAAGATTGTGTTAAGCTTGAGGTTCAGTTTTAGATGTTGGTTTAGTCATACTTACTTGCCTCTTGGTCATTCTAGGGTCTATGTTTTAGAATTCCTCTTTTAAGTGATGAGTACTACGCAAACACATTTTGTACAATTTTGTAATCGTCTTCGCTATTTCCAATTAATAAATTTGCTTTTACTGTTCAAAAAATTGACACAATAAAATGGGACTAAGCAGAGACAAGTGAATGCCAAATTGATGCCCAAAGAGCTGAGTACAAGTAAGCAAAGGAAAATTGCAGTGCATTGTTTTGATATTTCATAGCATGGATGTGAGCAAATTTAAGAAGATTGTTGAGATTCTACATCCAAGGAATTCTAAAGAAATTCCAAGTAACACTCTTTAATACTTACTTCCAAACATATAATGAATGGTTCATTATCTAACAATTATTTTAATTCTGTAAATTATTTAAAAAAAAATCAGGAAATTAAATTATAGAGTAACGTGTCTGACATTTCCCAAATTCACAACATCCAGAAAGAAACATTTCAGACTCAACATATGAAATCCTATCACTATAAGCATGTCTATTAGCATTGTCCAAAGTAAAAACAATTAACTAGTTACTAGAAGGAGCAACAAAGAAACCTGAGTTGCATTACGTAAACGCTGATGAACCAGATATCAGAAAATATACATCCATGCTAAGTTTCAAATTATATAATCACACTAGGCAGATTATGATATAAAATCTGATGTTACCACCACATACGTCAAATGCAACACAAAATCTGATGCTACCACAACAGAAGTCAAATACAACTCGAAAAGCATAAAAAAGGACATTCATCAGATTCATCGAAAACATACAGAAAAGTATCAGGATACTAATTTATTTATCAACACGGAGGTGCCACTCACTGAATGAAAATGTAGGGAAAAAAATCAACCTTCCTTCAGCCAGATGATTTAAACAAACATGCAAACTCAATCCACACGGACACAGATACAAATATTTCATTTGACAGTTCTGTTTCTCCTCGATCTCCGTCACAACCAATCAAGGTCTACCCCAAAGGCCATGGTCAAGCAATTCATACCAGAAATCATCATGGCATTCTTCAAACAATACTCATGCTATAAATGAAAACTATATACATATATTATAGATAAGGTAGATGATCATGCAACACCCAATGGCTACGGATCTTTGTTTTTTGATCATAACAGAATCTTATTGCCATCCAAATATGCGTCCACACCTCTCAGTAAGAGATCCAGCTTATAAAAAGGAATTCAAAATGACAAGCAAACTATTTTGAATTGTAAACTTCTATCATTTGTTCACTAATGACATTAGTTACCCCACGTATGCATAATCACGCTATTATATACCGCATCAATAGATGGAGTAAACTTCCTGATGATGACAGACATGCATGGATGCATTGAGCTGACCCTTCTATCTTTATTTTCCTCTTTCAATCCATAAACGCATTAACCTAGAGTTCATCCACATTTTTTTTCTTTCTAATCATGCTATATTAGAGCTAAAAGTTATAACTCAAAGCACATAAGTCACCAATTTGCAGCAATAAAACCAACAGAATTACCAAGACAACATAACTAACTACAATAGGTAGGTAATCACTAATACACTCTACCACGCGAAACCACTTGTTGCTGCTGAATATAAACACATACATCAGCCAAAAGACACATTTGGGAACTTAAGTGAGGCAATGCAATCTTATCATATATATCTCACATAAGTAATGACTTTTAAGATAAAATTTGAGTGCTAATAATTCCAACAAAGTGATTTATTTGTAATTGCTTCACTAATTACTGAGTGAAAAAATAAGTTGTACATTCTATAATATTATCACACGCAGTTTAGCTCTGCATCTACATCAAAAAGACCAAAAAGCAAGACAATAATAAAATTAAACCTTGTTTCAAACTCATATCAACGGACCGAATCAAACTTCCGAAGCATATCACAGTGAGGCGTTTCCCTGATATATCCCCACTGGCGTCGCTGCATCTCAAACTGACAATTCTGGCGAAGAATACCAAAATATTCCCTCTCAACCCTTTCCTCAATCGTAGCTCGTTCGCGGCTTCCCAACGGATAATCTTGTTCAAACTTCGTAGACTTAACATAGTAGTTAACATTCTTAGGTGTAGTAAGCCGGTGTTCATAAGGATAGTTCTGCGAAAGAACATACACTGGATCTGACGAAGGCAAAAAGTTAATAAGCAAAATGAGAAGCACCGGAAGTAACTGAATCAAAGCACGAACATTGAATCCACCGGAGCCATTATCAGCAGCAGCCTGTCTATGTGCCATCCCCGGTCCACCAAAACTAAACCCACCGAAATTCGCAGCAGGCGCCATTCCTCCCATTCCTCCAAAGAAGAAATTCCTAAATATCTCTTCAGCATCAACATCAGCCTCATAGTAACCATTAAATCCCCTAGCCGGTCTCGCAGCAGCACGCCTTTCATAAACCACTTCATCTTCTCCAGAAACATCATACTTCCTCTTACTTTCCTCATTACTAAGACACTGAAAAGCCTTGGAAACCGATTTAAACGCTTCCTCGGCTCCGGGAGCTTTATTCTTATCCGGATGAACCTTCAAAGACAGCTTCCTATACGATTTTCGCACATCATCGACAGTACAACTCTTCTCCACCCCTAAAATATCATAATAATTCTTCTTCCTCTTAATTTCCCTTATAATTGAAACTTGCTCCTCAGTATAAGACACTGAGGACGACGACGAAGGCCCTGGCACCGGAGCGGAGCCAGTCCTTCGACGAATTGAAGGCTGATCGGACGAATTCTTCGCCGGCTCTTCGGCTGATGTGGTATGATCACCTGCATCGCTGTTTACGGTGGACAGCAGATCATCAATCGGAAGAGTCGGGTCGAGACGGCGAGCTTTGTTGAGAAACTTCAAAGCGCGATTACGATCGCCTTTTTCCAAAGCTTCTTTACCGATTTTCAATGATTTCAATGCATCGTCTTTGTTCCCATCCATTTTGCAATAACGGATCTGAAATTAAAAAGTGATTTTGATTTGATAATTTAAGCGATTAAAAAGTGAAGAAAAAATTGAATTGGTTAAATCGAAGAGAAAGAGGGGAATTGAACTTACAGATCGAGTGAATTAGGGTTTCAAGTTGATGAGATAATATAGAAATTGTTGTTCATGTTGTTTCTGCCGATGCGGTTGATCTTCTTCTTCTTCTTCTTCTACTCTTTTTTGTTTATGATAACATTTTACTTTTATTCTCGTTTTTTTTTTATATAAGTCGTATCTTCTCACTCACAACGCGTGTTTTATCTTCTATAGCCTATAGCAAGCTCTTAAATCATTTTTTAATACTCATCCAATTCTTATAAATAAAAAAAGTCATAATAATCAGAAATTCCGGATTTTGGTTAGAGGTAAATTAATCCGGATAAAGAATTTAGTTAAAAAAATAATTCATCGGTAAATTAATTGTACATTTTTAAGATAAATTTATCTTATCTTTAATACTCGATTCATTTTTAAATTTAAATCTAAAATGTATAATAATCATTTACATGAGTTATGAGTTTTACACTTTAACAAAGACGAGCGAACAAGCTGCACCACCAAGCTTTTTTAGATGACAAAATTGCTTCTTGTAAACACAAAATTCATGGATTTAGGAGACATGATAGTGTTATGCATGACCTTTTGAACTATGTGTTGTGTGTAGTGTGAGTTATATGTCCCACATCAGATAGAACAGTAAAGGTTGAACACCTTATAAGTAAGATGACCCATAAACCCATCGCCTTAAGGTTTTGGGTAAGAGTGTGGTGTCTCTCTTGTTTGTGTGGTTGTTCTAGCCTCGATGTGGACGGACCCCAGGCTCCCCTCATGACCCAACAGTGGTATCAGAGCTCCGGTTCGACAAAGGGTACGACCGAGGCAGCCGGTCCGTTTGCGCAGAAAGCAGCAACGGCTGTACAAACGTGTCGGTCCGTTTGCGGAGAAACCAGCAACGGCAATACAAGCAAGTAAGAGCTTCCGCTTGAAGGGAGATCATGATGAATTGATGGACTCACACTTGAGGGGAGTGTTGTGTGCAAGTGTGAGTTATATGTCCCACATCGGATAGAAAAGTAAAGGTTGAACACCTTATAAGTAAGATGACCCAGAAAGCAGCAATGACGGTACAAACGTGTCGGTCCGTTTGTGGAGAAACCAGCAACGACGATACAAGCAAGTAAGAGATTCCGCTTGAAGGGAGATCATGATGAATTGATGGACTCACACTTGAGGGGGAGTGTTGTGTGCAAGTGTGAGTTATATGTCCCACATCAGATAGAAAAGTAAAGGTTGAACACCTTATAAGTAAGATGACCCATAAACCCATCGCCTTAAGGTTTTGGGTAAGAGTGTGGTGTCTCTCTTGCTTGTGTGGTTGTTCTAGCCGCGATGTGGACGGACCCCAGGCTCCCTGTAACACCCCGTTTTCCCAACAATGTAAATAATACACATAATCAGAGTATTCAACGTAAAACGGGATATCACACTACATTTAAAATATAAATAGAGTAAAGTTACTATTTATTAAAACAACCCTGTCATATTTTCAAAACATCGCAGCGGAAAATAGATTCATAGTTCAACAACTTTGGCACTACGCCTCAACATAAACAACTTAATTAAAAATCTTAATTCAAGGGTTCAACAACATAGTTCCAAAAATAATACGCAACAGTGGAAAACATAGCAAAAATCCCCATCCCGTTACGTATTAGAGCAACCCTAAGACGACGCACGAGAGAGTCAACTCACATCAGCAGCTAATCCTGGTTATCTGCACGTTACCCACGTAGAGGCAACATTCAAACAGAAGGGTGAGATTTCACATTCAATAAAATCAACGACAACTATTCAACAACGACGACAACGACTCAACATTAACGATAGTGCAACGACACAACAACAACTTGACTATGCAGTATGCATGTGGTACCAATCAACGTGTTAGAGCATAAGCTCTCAAAGCAACGCTGGAGCATAGCTCCTAAAATCAACACTGGAGCATAGCTCCTAAAATCAACTCGATATGAATGATTAACATTCAACAGGGCATGAGCCCCCAACTTTATATGAGTATGCATGGACTCAACAACTTATACAACATCAACGACTTGACAACATCAACAACAATGACGACCGACAACATTATAATCTCATAGGTATTCTTCATTTAATTGCAATATCATATAACCATCATGTAATCCCAAGGCGCTTTTTATTATTATTCTTTTCAACCTTTGAAAACCAATTCTTTACAACTAAACTTTCTTCCAATCATCTCCTAAAAGTTAATTAAATTGAACAACTCCCTGTTGGAACGATACTCTCTTTTTACTACTTCGGTAGAACCGTACACTTGCAGTTTTACTCATCAGGGAGAAACTCAGGTGCACACTATGGGAAGAATATGCAAATCAATTTATTGGGTTTGTGTCTAAAAATCTAAATATACCAATTCTTTTGATATTGCAATTGGCTAAGTTTAAATTATGTAGAGGTATTTTTCTTAAGAAATTCTTACGTGTTTCAAATTAAAGTTTATTATGTATATTAAATTGTTTGCAAATGTTTAATTTTTTTTATATTTTCGACTTTTAGGAAAAATGGGAGTATCAAACGCACCCTATAATAATTCAAAACTAATAATTAACAATGTTATTACTGAAGTTCAACAACTCTAAACCAGGTATTTATAAATTACTAATCAAACAAAAATCATTAATTAGGAAGTCCAGATATTTTTTATTTCACGAAGAGAAGATTATTTTTCAAGTAACACAACAATTGTATAATTTTATTAATTTAATAACGGGTATGGATTTATGCGACCTCGAAAACTTAAAAAGAAGGTTAATTTTATTCTATGTGTTATTATTTTTATTAAATCCAGTTAATTTTATGTGTCCGCGCATACATAAATTTATGAGTATTTATAATATGGTTTATTTTATTCTATTCGTGTGGACCTATTAAGATATTCAACCCATATCAATCCGTGATAAATTTTATTCGCGGAGACCATACATAATTTTTTTTGGTCTTATTGAATATGTCTATCCCGGGCAAAGCCAGGTAAATATACTAGTGTGTGTGTATATAAAGTAAGGTTTTTTATGCCACGTAACGCTTCCACGTTTATTGTCAATATTTTTATTATTTTTTTTATTTTTGAAAACTAATATTTTATTTGACATAAATATCTCAACTAAATATTTAATTGTTACATAAATTTTTCAACAAACTAATCTTTATATTTTAAAATTTTCTAATCATATCTTTTATTCTCTATTTATAAATGTTAATGAGACTGATTTCAACCCTTCAGGTACAAAGAAGGTTTTCAACCCTTCCTTGATGCATTCACAACATGCTTTGAGACTGATTTCATTAGGTTTTCCTTCTGAAAATCCAATCCCTTTACCATTGTTTTTGTAAATGCTATAAATCATAGAAGCCACTTTGCTTCTGTCAATACCAGACATAATAAAATCTTCAAAAGCAATTTCATGCTTACTTAAAGGTTTTCCATTACACTTTTCTTGTAGCTTCTGACAAAGAAACTTGAGCTTCTCTTCATAGGTTTTACAAATGAAGTCAAAGCCTCTGAGTCCTTCTTCAGAAGCTTTTAGATCCAAAAGAGTTGATTTTTGTTGTGTCATTAAATCAACATATTTTTCTTTTAACTCTTTCAACTCATTGGTTCTAAGTTCAAAATGTGAAAGGAGCTCTTTAAGAGACTCAATAAGCTCTTCTTTGGGAATTTTAGAGTATACCTCATTTTCATCTTCAGAGTCTGAGTCAAGTTCAGCTTCTCCATCATGTGATTCTTCTTCAAATTCAATGACTTTAAGAGCTTTTGATGACTTCCCTTTAGATGGCAGAGCAATAGATTTAATCTTCTTAGCAGGCTCATGTTCATTTAGACCTGTTTTATGAACTTTGAGAGAGCTAACAAGATCTTCAACACATAAAGTGTTTAAATCCTTAGCTTCCTCAATAGCAGTAACTTTAGGTCTCCATCTAGCAGGTAAGCTTCTTAGTATCTTGCTCACATGATCAGAAGCTACATAGCTTTTCTTCAGTATTTGAAGTCCAGAGACAAGAGTCTGAAATCTTGAGTACATTTGCTCAATAATTTCATCATCTTTCATCTTAAACAACTCATACTGATGAGAAAGCAAGAGATCCTTTGCTTCTCTAACTTTCTTACTACCTTCATAGTTTGCACACAGAGAAGCAAACATTGCCTTTGCAGTAGATTTGTCACTCATTTTCATATACTCTGCTTTAGGTATAGCAGTAACAAGTGATCCTCTGATTGTGTGATGCTTCTTGTAGAGTTTATTATGAGCAGGAGTATGTTTCTTTCTATCAATAGCAGCTCCTTCTTCATCAATGACCAGGTCACCAATACCATCCTCAAGAATATCCCACAGTTCTTCATTTAAACCCATGACATAACCGTAAAAGTTGGTTTTCCACCAAGAGAATTCTTCAGGATCTCCATCAAACTTTGGAACTTTACTAAAGTAAGCTTTCTTATTACCATATTCATATGGAACAACATTGTTGTTCTGACCAGAAGTGGAGTCTTCACCAGACATGATTTTCTTAGATCTTTTTCTGTTACACTATTAAGTGTTAATACAACAGACCAAGGCTATAGATACCAATTGAAGGTGAGAAAAACACAAGAAGGGGGCGGGGGGGTTGAATTGTATTAGCTTTTTCTTCGTTTTCTCCTACTAAAGTCACTAATCAGAAGTAGATAGAATTCAGCTTCTGATGTGATAATCAAAATCTAAATGCAGCGGATAAAAACAGACAGAGGGAGAAGAAAGACACAAAGAAACTCTACAGGTTCCTTCCACAAACCGGAAGTAGTCCTGTCCCCCTTGTGCTTCCAATGAGAGTTCACTAACATGTAATATCTGATTACAACTGCTCACTGCTACAACTAGCAAGAGACTTCAAATTACTCAAGCACAACTGCAAGAGATTTCCTATGCTCAAGAACACAATCAAGAGACTTTCTATGCTCAAGCACAATTGCAAGAGACTTCTATTCAAACAAAATTACAAAGAAATTTGTTTGAGGTTGAACACTTGATATACAATCAGTGGTGTTCACAATGCAAATCAGATACAGACTCTTAAGACTCT